>Ga0310786_10001016_pt1 | contig 45025 bp, 35 predicted proteins | sample AusTroGonzalo_MG_FD_203881 | JGI IMG/M metagenome (GOLD analysis project Ga0310786, IMG submission 203881) | Bovine rumen microbial communities from tropical cattle in Woodstock, Queensland, Australia - Gonzalo_03 (v2) (version 2) | ecosystem: Host-associated > Mammals > Digestive system >...
ATTGCATCACCAAATGAAAGCCGTAGGGCAAATGCGCCAGAGTGAAAATGCCGCCAAAAAGCACTGTCGCTCCACCGCAAATGAGGAACACATTGCGATAGCCCAGCTTCAGGCCATCCAAATCGACCTTGGCCAAACGCTTTTTCGACATGGTGTTCACGCCCGAAATCAACATCGGATTACGATATACTGCCCAACCCAAAAGCATTAGGGATGCGCCTGTTATTAAATCTATCCAAAACATATAATAATGTCTTTACTTTAAGGTTACATACCAATAATACGCTGCAAAGGCAATCATCGCAAAGGCGAGCAGTATGACAATGGCGAAGGCAATCCTGTCGCGGTTTTCGTCTTGGCTCAACATGATTTTCCAAAACGCGAACAGCAACACAACGGTCATCACCATGACGATGGAAATGGTTATCGCACTTTTGTAGGCTTCCCATTGCGGTACGCTGGAGGCTATGCTGACCAAGATGAGCATGATGCCAAAGAGGATAAACGTAACAAAGCCAAACCTTTGTCGGTCTTCAAAATTCATTTCCTTTCCACCCAAACGAAAAGCCGAAAAGCCAAACAACCGAAAGCCTCCGAAAGTCTTCTTTTCATTCCAATCGCGATAGACGATGTCAGGGCGAAACTTGCCGAGAACTCCAACAGCAATGGAGAGAACGCCTAAAATGATTAATGCAATTCCTGGTGTGTCCATTTTGATTTTCCTTTTGATAATTGTTGTAGAGACGCAATGCATTGCGTCTCTACATTGTTATGACATTAATACAACGACCCCGTATTAACCACCGGCTGTGCTGATTCGTCGGCGCAGAGCACCACCATGAGGTTGCTCACCATGGCGGCCTTGCGCTCCTCGTCCAGTTCGACGACACCTTCGTCTTTCAGCTTGTCCAAGGCCATCTTGACCATCGAAACGGCGCCTTCCACAATTTTCTCACGGGCCGAAATGATGGCAGCAGCCTGCTGACGGCGCAACATCACGGCGGCAATCTCCGGCGAATAGGCCAGATAATTGATTCTCGCTTCAAGCACTTCCAAGCCCGACATTGCCAGACGCTCATTCAGCTTAGCCAGCAGTACATCGTTGATTTCCTTGCCGCCGGCACGAAGCGTCAGCTCGTCTTTTTCGGCTTCGTTCTCGTCGTAGGCGTACATGCCTGCCACCTCGCGCAAGGCGGCATCGCTCTGCACCTGGATGAAGCTCTCGAAAGCCCTCATGCGGTTGGAGACCGATACAGGAGCCGTGCCTGAGCTACCACCCGCCATGGTCTGCGAGTCGATTTCAAACATGGCCTTGTAGGTGTCCTTCAGACGCCAAACGAGGATTTGGCCGATCATGATGGGGTTACCCGTCTTGTCGTTCACCTTGATGTTGTCGGGGTTGAGGTTGCGGGCGCGCAGCGAGACCTTCTTGGAGGTCATCAGGAAGTTGACCCAGTGGAAGCCCGTCTTGGTGAAAGTACCCTTGTACTGGCCGAAGAACAGCATTACCATAGCTTCGTTCGGTTCCAGTTTACGGAATCCGATGGGCAAGATGCAAGCCAGCAGCAAGCCGATGACAGAAAAAATTGGTGTTTGCAGCTGATCGTTGCCAAATGAGATGAAGCCCCAAATGCTCAAAGCAATGATGGCGATTTCGATAAACATCGCGACGAATCCGTTCATCGCAAGACCCTTGAATTCAAATTCTTTTGTTTCCATAATGATATTATTTTAATATTATTTTGATGCCGCAAAAATACATTAATTTTGGAACATGCAAGAAAAAAATGCACTTTTTTTTGAAAAAATTTTCTTTTTATGCCTTATTTTTGCGGTGACAAATCGGAATTAAATCTAAAACTTGTTCAATATGAAGAAATTAGCACTTTTTGGTGCAATGGTCACGATGATGATGACCAGTTGCGCTTCCTTGAAAGTAGTGGACCAAACTGCGGCTGTAAACGCTGGTGCGGCAGCCCTTCAAGCCTTGACCATCAGCGATGCGCAAATTAAGGAACTCTGCAGCCAGTACATGGTGGAAACCGACGGACAGAACACGATTTTGCCTGCCGACAACAGCTACACGCAGCGCCTCAACCGCATTATGTCACGTTTCCACAACATCAGCAACTTGAACCTGAACTACAAAGTCTATCAATCCAGCACGGTCAATGCCTTTGCCAGTGGCGACGGCAGTGTGCGCGTCTACACAGGTTTGATGGATGTCATGAATGACGATGAGGTCTTCGCCGTCATTGGGCACGAGTTGGGACACCTTATTAATAAAGATGTCCGCGACGCTTACCGCACCTCTTACCTGATTGTGGCCGCCCGTTATGGTATTGGAGCCTTCAGCGAGACGGCGGGAGCCATTTCGCAGGGTTTCCTCGGCGACCTCGGCCAGCAGTTAGCCCAAAACGCCTACTCGCGCAAACAAGAGACCCAAGCCGACGAGACCGCGTTCCAATTCTGCATCCAAAACAGCGTTGACCCTTACGCCATGTATCACGCACTCAATGTGTTGACCAGCTTGAGCGGCAACAGCGGCTCACAAGGCAAGTTGGCTGAGTTGCTCTCTACCCACCCCGACACGCAAAAACGCGCCACACACATCAAGGAAATGTGTGAGGCCGCTGGCTACAAGATGACCACCCCAGGAGGTACAAATACCAATTCGGGAAATAATAGCGGTGGCAACAACGGTGGCGGCAAGAAAATCTCAATCAAGAGAAACTGATAGAAAACGCCTTGGCTAGAGTCTTGAACTTTGCGCCACGTTCCTCAAAGTTCTTGTATTGGTCGTAACTTGACGCGGCAGGCGACAACAAGCAGACGTCGCCCGTTTGGGCATTATCGGCAAGGTATTCGAAAGCGACTTCCATGGTTTCGTATGGCTGCATTTCAGCAGCTATACCATTGTCTTTCAACAACTTCATCATCCTCTCCCCCGCTTTGCCCGTAAACAACAAATGCGGTACAGGACAATCTTTCAAGAAGTCTACCAAAGGCGAGTAGTCAATGCCACGGTCGAAGCCGCCAAGGAGCAGGAAATCAACGCGTCCCAAAGCCCGACAAGCCGAAATGGCTGCCTGCGGGATGGTGGAGATGCTGTCGTTGTAGAAAGTCACGCCACCGAAGGTGCCGACGGGCTCCAAACGATGCTCAAGGGGTTTGAACGTATATAAATAATGTATAAACTCTCTGTAATCCGTGCCGTCATAGGCATAACAAGCCAATAGTGCCGCCTTGACATTCAGCAGGTTATGCTCACCTTTGAGTGGCAAAGCCGTTTCGTCGACAAACTCGCTGATGTCGAACAAGGAAAACACGATATTGTTGACAAACAGCCGCCATGCGTCGTCCATCAAGGTCTCGTGGATGACAGCGATGTCGTCCTCGCCCATATTGCGCATGATGTTGAGTTTGGCCGACTTGTAACGACTCATCGAGCCGAAATGGTCGAGATGTTCCTCAAACACATTGAGCAGTACACCAACTTTGGGGCTGTTATGCACATACTCCAACTGGTGCGCCGAAAGCTCATACACGACGATGCTCTCCGTCTTGATGTCCTCCATGATGTCGAAACATGGAATACCGATGTTTCCCGTGAGGATGGCATCGCGCCCTGACGACTTCAAAAGGTGATATATCAGGCTGGTGGTTGTGCTTTTGCCCTTCGTGCCCGTGATGCCGATGGTCTGGGTATGGAACTGACTGAGAAACAGGTCCGTCTGCGAGGTGATTTCCACGCCTTTTGTGTCGTAATCCTTCAAGGAAATGCCTGGAGTCTTGATGACGATGTCGTAATCGTACATGGCCTCAAGATATTGATTTCCATAATGTTTCACGCCATCCATCTCGTTTTTATCGGCCACCGCAACGACGGCGTCGGGCAAGTATTTCTGCAAGAAACGCAAGGTCGACTTCCCCTCGCGACCAAAGCCGAGGATAAGGATGCGTTTGTCGCGTAATCGGTTCAGTATCAGGTGAAACCTTGAAGGCATAGATTCGCTTCGCCCGTCTGTCCATGTCATACCGACCGAGGTACGAGGGAGTGTATCTATGGACAGACGGTCTCGGAATGACATGCCTTCAAGACGAGATTTTAGGATTTGCTCAAACTTTTCAGGCAGGAAATGCTCGTTGTTGAAACGATGCAGGATTTCATTCACCTCGTTTCTGTTTCCCTTCACGGCCTCATCGCAAGCCCGCACCTCTTCCACCGTACCTACGCACTCGAAAGGTTTCACGGCGGCGGTGCCGTTCAGCTCCTCCAATATGGGTTGCAGCGACGCGTCAGCCATCAAGTCTTTGCCAAATATCGCAGTTAGTTTTTCCCTTGAAAGGAACGGCGACAGGATAATCCAAGTGAAGAGGCACTTGGGGCAATGGCCGCACCACGAGTCGGTCTTGCTGCCCACGTTGCAGCTACGAAATACGGGGAGATACGCCTCGCATTGCGCAAACAGGCTGGCAATTTGCAACTCGCTCAACGGTCGCAAGAAACTGAAATACTGCACTTTGTCGTTTATATTCTCGGCCACATAGTTCCTGAAATCGCGCTCAAACTCGATGGACTTGCTGTATTGGTGGTTGATGTTCGTGCCAGGCACCGTTGACTCGTTCGCACTGTTTTCATTCGACAAGGCGATATATTTAGAACGACTGCCGAAAGCCACCAACACACTTATGAAAGCCAGCAAAGCCGAAAAAGGCGTGTGTCCGTTCAAGTAGCCTTCCGCGTTGAGTTGCAACATGGTCGGATCGAGGGTGCGGTTGATGACGATGAAGTCATCCTCGCCGTAGCCTGCCGTCTTCACGCAGTTCAAGGTCGCGCCGCGCGGGTTGACAATCAACGGAATGACGGGCATCTCATTGCGCAGGCACTCCAAAGTAACCACAGAGTCTTTTCCGCCACCAACGGGAACCAATACCTTGTCTTCAAACCAGTCGCTGCCCATAGATGCTCTCGCTCCTTCGTCGCTCGGCATGACATGGTCAGCTAAGTTTTGAAGGCATGTCATGCCGACCGAAGGGAGTGCATCTATGCCTTCAATCTGCATCAGTTCCTCTTCCGAAACCGTGATGCTATTCAAATACAAAAATTCACCCAAGCCATTGTAATACAGCTTCTTCCAAAACGCTTTTTGAGCTTCCGTCAAGGCGAAAGGCTTCACCACCACCCTTTTGGGGCAAGCAATTTTCCAATAGCTCACCAACTCCGTCATGCCAATCTGGAACGCTAAAGCCTCCAACTGTTCAACAGGGATACCGTCCCAATCGAAGAAGGAACGTGTCGGTATTTCAAGTGTCGGGCGGAAATGGTAGCGGTCATCGAGGTTGAAGTCGAAGACTAGGGACAAAGTCCCATTCTCCCGCTTCACCGTTTGCCGTTCAAAGGTGAAAGTGGAAAACTCCTCGCGCAGGGTGTCAAACTTGGATTGATTATCGGTTCGTTTCAAGATAAGTCCGTTTTTATGCCACAAAATTACGAAATATGCCTTGAATATCATCCAAAAAGTCTAATTTTGCGGTATGGATTTGGGAGAACTATTCAAAATACGCAGCAATTCATTGGAACCGAAGACGGGTAACATCCTGATTTCCGAGCCTTTAATGAACGATTTCCACTTTGGGCGGTCGGTCATCCTGCTTGTCGACCACTCTGAAACCGAAGGGACGTTTGGGGTCATCATCAACAAGACGCTCAACGCCAATGTGAGCCACATCGTCGACGAGTTCCCCGACTTCGACGCACCCGTTTACCTCGGCGGTCCCGTGGCTGACAACCAACTGTTTTTCATCCACACTTTGGGTGACCTCATTCCCGACGCCTCTCCCATCATGGACGGCTTGTATTGGGGCGGTAATGCTGAAACGCTCAAGACCTTGATAGCCACTGGAATAGCCAACGAAGACAACACCCGTTTCTATTTGGGTTATGCTGGATGGGATGCCGGCCAGTTGGTCAGTGAGTTGGTGCGTAATTCTTGGCTGGTCGGAGAAATCACCTCAGAACAGTTTCTCAAAACCCCATCCGAAAAAATGTGGCAAAACTTTGTAAATCAGCAAGGTGAGTCATACGTTATGTGGAAACGCTTTCCAAAAAACGTTGAAGATAATTGAGTGTGCGCTAAAAAAGTGTAATTTTGCGCCCTTATTTACACGCACATAACAACAAATATGCATAAGGTTTTTTTACCCATTTATCAGTACTTCAACGGTCATAAAACGCTAATGTACATCGTTTTAGCTGCTACATTAGCCATTTTCCTCTTCTTCGGATTAAGGCTTCATTACGAAGAAGACATCACCAAACTCCTTCCCGAGTCGAGCGTCGAGAGCCAGTTGGCGTTCAGTTCCATTGAGCTGAAAGACAAGATTTATCTCCAAATCACCTCTGCCGACGAACCGCTGTCACCCGAAGTTTTGGGCGAGCGAATCGATGAGTTTGTTGATTTGCTCTTCGAGAAAGACTCGTCGAATCACTTCATTTCCAACGTGTTGTATAAGATGGAGCCAGAGATGGCCCTCAACGCCTTGGATTTCGTAGTCGGGCACATCCCCTCCTTTATCGACACCTCCGTCTATCACGACTTCGAGAAAATCATGGAACCAGAGGCCATCCGCACGCAGATGTGGGTCAACTACGAGCAGATGATGGAAGACGAGACGGGTGATGTCACCCAAGCCATTGCCTACGACCCGCTCAACTTGCGCAGCGTAGTGCTCGGAGATGTATTATTAAGTGCATCAGGCAGTTACAATATCATAGACGGACATTTCTTCTGTCCCGACAGCACCGTGGCCATCGCCTACCTCGCCCCAGCGTTCCGCTCGTTAGACTCGAAGTCAGCGACTGAGTTCAACCGCATGTTAAAGCATGCCCAAAAAGAATTTGAAGCTGTGCATCCCGACGTGAAAGTACACGCCCACGGCGACCCCATCGGCAGCGTCTCCAACGCGACTCGCATCAAGTCTGACCTTATGGTGACAGTTGGCATCTCGCTGATACTCATCTTAATACTTATCGGTTTCTGCTTCAGAAACTTCGATTTCTTAGTGAAATTGTTGCTGCCCATCCTCTATGGTACGGCCTTCTCTTTGGCTTGCATTTATTGGATTAAGGGCGGCATGTCGCTCATGGCGCTTGGCTTGGGAGCCATCGTTCTCGGCGTGGCCATCAGCTATTGTCTGCATGTGCTGATACACCATTTCTTCGTTGGCGACCCCGAAAAATTGTTGCGCGACGAGTCGACGCCTGTGTTTTTGGGTTGTATCACCACGGTGGGCGCATTTTGCAGCTTGCTTTTCACCGACAGCGACTTGTTGCGCGACTTCGGTCTCTTTGCCTCGTTTGCTTTGTTGGGAAGCACGTTGTTCTCGCTCATCTTCCTGCCTCATTTCCTGCCTGCCATCAAGGCCGACAGCCACAGCAAGACGTTCCGCCGCATTTCAAAGCTGAACGACCTGCCCTTCGACAAGAAGCCGTGGTTCCTTGCACTGATTGTCGTCATTCTCATTGTGGGCATCATTTTCTCGCCTAAGGTGAAGTTTGACAGTGACTTGCGCAACCTCGACTATAACTCACCCGCCGAGTTTGAGGCCGAACAGCTCTTCAACGAAAAGAACAACGACGGTTTCTTCCATCTGTATTTTGCCACCGTGAGCACCGACGTGGACGAGGCCCTCGAAGCCGACAAGTTGCTGATGGTCAAGTTGGATTCACTGAAGAAGGCTGGGATTGTGCATGACTACACTGACATGATTCCCAAGCTTTTCGTCACCCAAAAAGACCAAGAGCAACGCATCGCTGCCTGGAACGCCTATTGGACTGACGAGCGGAAAAACTATGCCATCGAACAAGTCGACAAAGGCGCGTTGGAGTTTGGCCTCGACCCGATGATGTTCTACGAGTTCGAAGACATGCTCAACGCTGATTTCGAGGCTGCCTCGCTGATGGAAAGCGGCGTGGTGCCCGACAACTTGCTGGGCAACTTCATCGAATGTAACGCCGACAACCAATACATGGTGTTTACCGATGTGTCGATGAACTTCGACGAAAAGGATAAGGTGTCTGATGTCTTGGTGACCAACCCCAAGACCTTCGTCCTTGAGCCGTTCTACTACTGCAAGAGCATGGTGGAAGTCATCCACGACGACTTCAACATCGCCGTTTGGATTTCGTCGCTCTTCGTGCTGATCATCCTGCTAGTCTCGTTCCGCAACCTCATCACGGCCCTGCTCTCCTTCCTGCCGATGGTGCTCAGCTGGTTCATGGTGCAAGGCTACATGGCCCTCTTCGGCTTGGAGTTCAACCTCATCAACATCATCATCTCGACCTTTATCTTCGGCGTGGGCGTCGATTATAGCATTTTCATCATGGAGGGCTTGTTAGCGCAAGCGCGAACAGGCGACCACAACCTGCTCACCTGGCACAAGGTGGCCATCTTCTTCTCGGCGGTCATCTTGGTCATGGTGGTGGCTTCGCTGCTCTTTGCCGTACATCCAGCCATCCGTTCGATAGGTCTGATCACCCTCATCGGAATGGCCTCAACCATCATGATTTCCTACGCATTGCAACCGTTTGTGTTCTGGCAGCTGATGAAATGGCCGTGGTATAAGAAGAGTGTGATGAAAAAGCACGTGTAGGGCCCGATAAAATCTCAGGAATCTTTTGAAGATTTGAAAAACAAGCAAAAAAAGACACTAAATCAAAAAATATGTGTATTTTTGTGAACTGAAAACACTAATATTTAGGATTGTGAGTTCACAAATAAATCTATTGGAAACGGTATTGGAAAGTCCAAAAACGGTATTTTGGACACTGTGTATCTCAGCGCAGGAAATTGTTATTTTGACCATCTGCAACCGCTTTCCCTTAAGAAAATAAACGAATTGCTTCCCTTCTTCAATTCGCCAACGTTGAATGAAAGGGTAAAGGAATTGTTTGACACAAAACCGTAAAACCATGAATGTTTGATGTTTGGTTTTTCTTACAAAAGAAACATGCCAACATCAATGAGCAGATTGTGAAGTTCAGGACAGAAAAAAGCGTGGCGGAATATGCCGAATGGTGTGCCAAAAGGGTTCGTGAAACAAGCCCCAAACTGTTAATGCAAGGTTTGGGCGAAGTGATAGACGTCCAGACCAAAAACTTTGTAAAAACAAGGCTCATCGATGAAACGGCTCAAGCATTGGAACTTTTCGCCGCTTTTCCACAAATTGAAGGACAATAACACGAAAAAAGGCGACCATCGGATGATGGCCGCCCTTGGTTTTGAGGTTTAGACGATGGTCGTCGGGTTATTCGGCGTTGCGAACCAAACGCACGCCGATGCCGAGATGTCGATACATACTGTTTGCACAATTAATGCTATTGTTGTTAAGATACAGACCCAAGGCGTTACCATTATTATCTGGCTGTGACGACCAGTAGAACGCAGCTCCGTTGCGGTTGACGATATTTCCGCCAACATAACCACCACCAGCGGGCAGGAAGACCGCACCGTGCGCCTCCATCTTCATGAAGTCGGCAGCGGTGTAAGTATTGGCCCACCCACCGCTATTCGAGTTAATATAATTAGGTTGGTTCACATCGGTGGGATGCGTGTAGATGTCGGGGAACAGGATGACACCGTTGATGCCCTCCACCGTGGCCCTCGCAAAATGGGCTTTGTCCGTCCCGTTCACAGTGGAGCCAGGGCGGTCAGAGGAAAACAGATAGGTCCATTCATCTTTGTTTAGCGTGTACCAAAGGTGCTCCTGGTTGCCGCCGTTGGAGATGGCATTGTAGCCCCAGTCGGCCGTGCCAGTCGAAGCAGAGAGGTAGTTGGCTTGGTCGCCATAGGCGTAGAATTGATTGTTGTTTGTGCCGTGGCCCCAGGGCTGGTAAATGCTGGCGCCGTGAGCATAGCCGCTGGTGCCCCAGCTGAAGATGTCGCGGTCGACATTGGTGTTGTTCGTGTTTTGATTCGTTATACTCAGCAGATCCCACTGGTTGTCAGCGAATTTCCAGTAAGGCGTGGAGGCGCTACCAATGTACTGCAGGCTGCCTTTCGAGAAGTAAACTTGTTTGGTGCTGGATACCGAGAAGAGACCGTTGATAGCGCCTGCGGGGATGGCGGGAGCCGCATAAGGATATACAAACGTCAATCCGTCGGCCTGGTTGGGCGTTGCGCCGCTGGGATACTCCGTGCCGCCAATGGTGATGGTGCCGCAGGTGCCTGGATTGCTGCTATGGTTCTTTCCGATGCTGTTGGTGGCAGGACGAGTGCCGCCACCTTTGGTGGCCGTGACGCTGGTCACGCCGCTTCCGATGGTTATGGTGCCGCAGCTGCTGGAGCCTTCATTAGAAGTGGAGCCTGTACCGATACCCGCACCTCCATAATAAGTATAATTTGCCCAACTAGTATGAGTTAAAATATCAGGATAGACATGATCTCCGCCATCGCCACCCGTAGCTGTAACTTGTCCGCCGGTGATGCTGATATTGCCGCATGTATTAAGTATACCATTATATGTTACGAAACCGCTTCCTATGCCGGCAGCTCCACGACCGCCAGTGGCATTCACAACACCTCCCGTAATGCTGATGTCACCACATGTGATACTCACTTGGCTCACTCCAGTGCCAATACCTGCTGCTCCACGACCGCCAGTGGCTGTAACATTTCCGCCATTGATGGTGATGCTACCACAGTTCTTACCAAAACCACCACCGATGCCGGCCATCCAAATGCCACCTGTGGCGTTGATAGTACCACTGTTAATAACGATATTGCCGCAGTCAACAAGGTCGCTGCCGCCAATACCAGCACCCCATCCGTTGGCTCCGCCGTTGCTGCTGGCGTTAAGTGTGCCGCTGCCTTGGATGATAAGGGTCTTGTCAGGGGCAATGTAGATGCCCGGATAGTCCTCCCAGAAACTCGTCACGTTATTAGTGCCCTCCAAAATGATGGTAGCGTTGTTTTCGCAGTTAATGCCTGCCCACAGGTAACTATCGCTGTTCGTACCAGTGATGGTGGCATTATTCAATGTGACGGTGGCTCCGTCGTCAACAATAGAAATCTTTACGTTTGCATTAAGCGTGCCGTAGATGGTCATGCCGTCAGTGGCGGTGGCGAAACCGACTGGATCACTATTTGAAAGCATCCCGAGGTTGCCATTCCAAACCGTCGAGAAGGTTGCGCTGTTTGCTGCGTAGTAATACTCGTCGCCAACCTTGGCGTAGCCGCGCACATAGTATTGAGCTCCAGCGGTCAAGCCAGTGATGTTAATTGCATATTCAGTGCCAACCACTTGGCCTTCAGCGACAGCGTGGTTGTTGCTGACCGTCGGATTGTCGCTTGTGCCCCAGCAGAGGCCGATTTCAGTCACATCTCCGATGTTGCCAGCATTGGTAAGGGTGACATGACCTGTGGCGGCGGTTGCCGAGGTGGCATCGGCTGTGCCCGTGGTCACCGTGGGGGCAACGTAAGCTGCTGTGGAGAATTCCTTGTCCTCACCATAGGCCGTGCCCGCTTCGTTAGTCACGTATGCGCGAACGTGGTAGGTGGTATTTTCATCCAATCCTGTCATGGTGAAGGAGTAGTCCGTCATCAGAGGTTCACCCAAATGGTGGAGCGTGTCATTCTCAATCGTCGGGTTGGCTGTCTCGCTCCAGCAGATACCGTACTCACTGATGGTGCCGCCGCCGCCGTCGATGTTCTCGCCGCCACTGACAGCACTATTCGTAGTAATCGAGGTCACGTCAGTTGTCGTCACAGCAGGCAACGTGACTACGGGAGCCACCGTGCCGATGGTGATGGCGTTGAGGCTCTTCATCGTGTTGCGTTGCACTTGGGCAATGTCGGTGTCGCCCGTCGACTTGCTGTAAGGCTCGGCTGCGCCGTAGCTCACTTCGAGGGTGAAGCCGTGCTGCAAGGCACCTTCGGGCAGCACAATGAAGAAGCGTTTGGCTTCCGTCGTGCTCAAGGTCACGTTGCAGGTCAGGTCGATGATGTTCTTGCCAGTGGCGGTGTTGGCGATGGAGGTAGTAGCCACATCGCCGCCATCCATCGTCACGGTCAGGTTACCCCAAAGGATGTCATCGCTGCCGCCGATGATGCGGATGTTGGTCACCGTGATGCCTTCCGTGGCGCCTTTCAGGCGGATGCCGAGGCCGCCGCAGGGGTTCTTGAACGCGAGATTGGTGGTGCCGTTGGCCACGGCCACCATCGGGTTGGCGCCGTTGGCGAAGGTGCCCGACTCGCCGTTGGCCATCGTCTGCGTGGCAGGCAGGCTGAAGGTCACCGTCGTGCCGTCGATACTGGCGGTGGCGGGATAGGCAGCCGTGTAGTTGCCCGTCATGGCTAACGCACCAGCGGTGCTGAAAGTACCATTTGTGGTACCCTCGCCCGTCTGAAGGGTGAAGGTCTCACTGTCCGAGCCGTTGCTGATAAGGATCTCATCGCCCGCGTTCCAGGTGATGTGGCCATTGGTGGTGTCGATGGCGGTCTTGCCGTTCTGGTTCTGTTGCTCAATGCTGGCCTTGAATGTGCCGTTGATACTGTCGTTGTCTTTCTTGCACGAGGCGAGCAAGGCCAAGCCCGCCAACACGATGACTGATAATGCTAGTTTCTTCATAGTGATTCCGCTTTTAGGGCCAGTTGATGTTTGTCATTCCCATTCCTTGTGTTCCGCCGCCGCCTATCGACGTGTCCGCCGAGGTGCACAAAATGCCCTGCGGCTCGATTTCTATGATCTCCGCCTGTGGAGCTTCATAGACTTGGTGTTTGTTGTTTTTCATTTGTGTTGAAATTAAAAATTTAAGATTTAAAACCGTTATTTTATGCAGGCACAAAAATAACAATTCGCTACACGCATACGCACGCGCGGACAAATGGTCGGATGGTTTGGGACAAATTATCGGAGGAGGGACAAAATGTCGGATGATTTGGGACAAATTATCGGATAAAAAAGGACAAAATATCGGATGGTATCAGCCCTTTGACCCACGGTAGGCGGTGGGCGTCATGCCGTATTTGGCTTTGAAATTGCGGGTGAAAGTGTCGGCACTGGTGAATCCGCTGGCCAAACGAACCTGCTCGACGCTGAGCTCGGGCTGCTCGTTCATGAGGCGCACAGCATAGTCGAGGCGCATCTCACGGATGAGAGAGGTGAGCCTTTCATGATCGCTGCCCTGGGCGAAGGCGGCACCGATACGGTTCTTCGAGAGGCCGGTAAGCTTGATGAGCGTTTGGCGCTCAAAATTGGGGTCGAGGAAGAGCTGTTCACGCTCGATGAAATCGTGGAGATAGTCGAAAAGGTCGGCATCCGACAATTCGGTGGGCTGAGTCTTCGAAAGAGTAGATTGACCCGAATCTGCCATTCGGCTGTCGCGAGTCGGGGATTTCAAATCCCCATCTCCTTGCGGTCGGATTGCAAATCCGCCCGAACTTACGACAAATCCGCCCGCACCTATGCCCGAGCCATCGTCTTCAACGGAACGCTTCAATTCCTTGTACTTCTCCTTGTATTCCACGGCCTCGGTAATCTGCTGCGCGAGGATTTGGTTGCGCTTTTGCGTCTTGTACCCCTGACGGAGGGCGAAAAGGGCGAACAGAAATACCAGCAAGCTGATAATCCCGATGACCCTGCGCGACATGCGGACGCGATGGGTGGCCTCACGTTGGCGCTCAATCTCGCGCTGCTGCTCCGAGGCGTGGAAGCGGGCGGCATAAAGGTGAGCCTTGCCTTGCAGCACATTTTCAGTGAGTTGCGTGTTCAGCACGTCATACCGTTTCCAATAGGCTTTCGCTTCATCGCGACGGTCTTGCGCATCATAGATTTCGGCTCGGCCACGGAGTATCTCAAGGTAATTCGCGTTCAATGTGTCGTCGTTCAACTGTCGTTCCACTTCATCATAGATGACCAAAACACGGTCATACTCTCCAAGTTTCCTCAAAGTCGGGGCTATCATGAAACGTCCCGAGAGGTTCTGTCCGGCAATCGTCTGGTCATAGAGGGCAAGATATTCCCGCGCCTTTGCGCTTTCGTCCAACATGGCGTAGGCTGCTGCCAAGTAACCGTATGCTTTGCCTCGGTAGAAATCGATGTATTCGGGACATTCGGTCTCCGAAGGCTCGCGAACCGTGCCGTCATGGAAGTCAGAAGGGTGCTGTTCATAATCGTCAAGCAGGCCGAGCATGTGCTGGGCAGCAGGAATCACATCGGCGTAGCGTGTTTTTTCGATGCAAACCTCAGCCTTGCGCTTCAAAGCGATAATCAAAGCATCCATTTCGTTGAACTTCCGATTGCCTTCAAGTTGCCCAACGACAGAGTCAATCTTTGAAAAGCCTTCCTCCTGCTGACCGATACGGATAAGGAAAGTACCTATCTCGGCATCGGTACGCAAGGCCTCCGTTTTCTCGCCTTGGATGCGATAGAGGTCGCCCAATTGAGTGGCCCAATGCAAAGCCTGCTCGTAGTCTTTTCTCAACCTGCAAGCATTCATCAGTAGCTCAAGAACATCCTCTTGCCTGTATGGGTCGGATTTCACAGAATCATGGTGCATCAGCCGTTCGCCTATCAGGATGGCGGAGTCGTAATTCATATCCTCGCAAGTCCATGAATACACCTTGGCACGTAGTATATCCGCACCGAAATCCGACAGGTTGCCCACGATTTCTGCCGAGTCGATAATCAGCAATGCACGCTCTGGATCCAAAGCGAAGGCATCCATAGCGGTCTCCTTGGTATAGAGTGTGTCTGACGGTTGCGCAACGCGGTCTCCCCTGCCCTCATCACGGAGGGTGTTGCTGCCTGTGCAGGCTGAAAAAGCCAGCACAACCAACAAGCCTACTATGATGATGAGGTTCTTCATTGCTATTTGAAAGCGCAAAAGTAGAAAAAAACCTTTATTTCTCGACTTTTATCATGAAGAATGTTTTCATTTAACGACAATCGACTTTTTTTCTAAAAAAACCGTATCTTTGCAGACTTTTGAGAACCACCTTTATGGAAAAATCGCTAGAACTCGATAGCCTCATTTTCGCCGACATGCTGCGTCAAGGCGCGGTGTCGTTGGGCAAAGACAAAAATATCATCAACGACCTGAACGTGTTCCCCATCCCCGACGGCGACACAGGCGACAATATGCTGATGACCCTCAAGGCGGGTTGCGCTGCTTTGAAAGACCATTTGGGAACGCTCTCTGAGGTGGCTTCAGCGGCCTCTTCGGGGATGCTGCTCGGTGCAAGAGGCAATTCAGGCGTGATACTTTCCCGAATTTTTGCAGGTTTGGCCAAAGGGCTGCAAGGCGCGATTGTCGCTGACACACAAGTTTTTGCGAAGGCAATGCAAGCTGCGGTGGAAGAAGCCTACAAAGCCGTGCCCGTGCCTGTGGAAGGTACCATCATCACCGTGTTGCGCGAAGGCGTGGCTGGTGCCGATGCAAGTGTGGACCTGAACCATTACTTTGAAACCTTGTTGGAGGCCATGCAAGTCTCCCTCGATCATACCCCTGAACTGCTGCAAGTGCTGAAAGAAGCAGGCGTGGTCGACAGCGGCGGCGCAGGACTGTTGAGCATCTTCCGTGGCATGAACGACGGCTTGAACGGCAACATCTCCCAAGAAGAAATAGAGTCGACAGCCGCACCCGTGCCTACCATTGAGTTGAACAAATTCGATGAAAACAGCCAGTTAGAGTTCGGCTACTGCACCGAGTTCCTGCTCCGCCTGATGCGCTCCAAGGTCGATTTGGACACCTTCGACGAGAAGGTCATCATCGACTATCTCAACGAGGTGGGCGAATCGGTGGTGGCGTTCCGCGAGGGAACGATTGTGAAAGTGCATGTGCACACCTTCACCCCTGGCGTGATTCTCAACGAAATGCAGAAATACGGCGAGTTCCTGACCATCAAGATTGAGAACATGGCCCTGCAACACCATCAATCGACCAATCAGAACAACGCTTCCTTCAAGCTGCCGCCGAAGCCCTACGGCATCGTGACGGTGGTCTCGGGCGCGGGCCTCGTCAACGCGTTCAGCGAGTTTGGCGTCGACCAGGTCATTGAAGGCGGACAGACGATGAACCCATCCACGCAAGACTTCTTGGATGCTTTCGCCAACATCAACGCGCAACATATCCTCGTCTTCCCGAACAACAAAAACATCAAGATGGCCGCCGACCAAGCCGCCGAGATGTACGACAAGGCTGACATCCACGTGCTTCCTTCGACCACCATCGGCGAAGGCTACTACGGCATTGGCTCCATCGACCGCGACAATCCCAATGTGGATGAAGTCATCGAAAGTGTCACGGAAATCATGCAGTCCGTCGTGACGGGCATGGTCTCCACCGCCATCCGCGATGCCGAAGGCGACCAAGTGAGCGTCCACACCGGTGACTTTGTCGGATACAGTGGCAAACAACTCCTCTCCGACAGTCCCAACCGCGAAGAAGCCGCCAAAGCCTTGTTGGAACGCCTCGGCGCGGCCTCTCGCGATGTCATGTTGGTCTTTTTCGGCAAGGACGTACCCGAGGAAGAAGCGGAACGCTTTGTCGCCGACCTGCAATCCCAATACAAGAACCTTGAAATTATGTTGAACAACGGCGCACAGCCGGTTTACGATTATATCTTTGTACTATGCTGACATTTTTTAGTGACACCGATTGCGACATCACTCCCAAGGAGTGCGCCGCATACAACATCAAACTGATTAGTATGCCCTACACCGTGGGCGAACAAGTGATTTATCCATACGTCGACTATGACGAGTTCGACTCCCACAAGTTCTACGACATGCTTCGCGCCGGCACCATGCCGACCACCAGTGCCATGAGCGAAGAGGCTTATACCCAGTATTTTGAGCCTGAATTTGCAGCAGGTAACGATATTCTCTATGTGCATTTCTCGTCGGGTCTTTCCAACACCTTCACCATCATGAACCAAGCGGTGGACAAGTTGAAAGCAAAGTATCCCGAGCGCAAGTTCTACACCGTCGACACGCTGGGTATCAGTGCCTTGTGCTACAATATCGTTCTCGAAGTGGCCGACCTGCTGAAAGCTGGCAAGACCGCCGAGGAAATCGTGGAATGGGCCAAGGTGGAAGTGCCGAAGTTCCCGATGTACTTCTTCGCGGACGACCTGAAGTTCTTCCGCCGCAGCGGTCGCGTGAGCGGTCTGGCTGCCACGATGGGTGGCTTCATCGGCATCCGTCCCATCATCTACTTGGACAACGCTGGCAAGATGATTTCCATCGGTAAGGAAACCGGCCGCGCCAAAACCATCGCCCGTTTGGTGAAATATGTCGAGGAACTTGGCGAGGACGTGAAGGCCCACCGTGTGACCATCGGCCACAGCGACTGCCCCGACATCGCCGCCGAAGCTGAAAGACTGCTGAAAGAGAAATTCGGCCAAGACCTCAACGTCATCACCACCGTCGTCAACCCGACTATTGGTAGCCACTGCGGTCCTAACGGCATGGGCATCTGCTTCCACGCAAAACATAGATAACTATACAGACGCGATTAGCGTCATTGCGAGGAGGAACGACGAAGCAATCCAAAGGCATCATCCCTAGATTGCCACGGCCTACGGCCTCGCAATGACAGAAACAGAAACCGAACAACTCATGATAACTGTCGAAGAGGTAAAATCCAAAAAACAGCAAAAGGAATTCCTTGACTTCCCGCTGAAGCTCTACAAGGGCAATCCCTATTACACGCCGCCTTTGTACATGGACGAGAAGAAAATCTTCCGTAAGGACTTCGTTTACAACGACATGTGCGACTCCATCCATTATAACGCCTATAAGGACGGCAAGATGGCGGGGCGCATTTCGGGCATCGTCCAACGTGCCGCCAACGAGAAAACGGGCAAGAAACAGGTGCGTTTCACCCATTTCGATGTCATCGAGGACGAGGAAGTGGCGCGTGAGCTGTTCAAAACCATCGAAGCATGGGCGGTCAGTAAAGGCATGAATGAAGTGGTGGGTCCCTTGAGCTATTCCGACTTGGAACGCGAAGGCATGCTCATCAAAGGCTTTGACTATCCAGCCACCTTCGAGGAAAGTTACAACTACCCTTATTATCAGACCTTTATCGAAAACTTGGGCTACAAGAAAGACGTGGACTGGACGGGTAGCCGCCTGCGTATTCCGAAAGATTACGACGGTGAGGTCGACAAGTTGGCTGCCTTCGTGATGAAACGCTACAACCTGCATATCGGTCCGGCGCGCAACACCAAGGATTTCATCAATAAATACGCTGACGGCATCTTCGCGCTGTTGGACAAGTCCTATGACCTGCTCTATGGCACCGTGCCTTTCACCGAAGGCATGAAAAAGATGATGCTTGACAACTTCAAGCTCGTCATCGACATCAATCATGTGGCCGTCATCTTAGACGAAAACGACAAGATAATCTGTTTCGGTCTGGCTTTCCCCGCCATCGCCGATGCCGTGCGTCCTTCGGGCGGAAAGTTGACACCTCTTGCATTAATAAGGTTGCTCAAAGCCTTGAAAAAGCCCAATGTCATCGACCTTTGCCTCATCGGTGTGGAACCCGAATGGCTCAACCGTGGCGTGAGTGTCATCATTTCTGCCGAGATGATGAAGATGCTCAAACACGTCAAGTATGCCGAAACCAACAGCAACCTTGAGGACAACTACGCGATTCAAAACCAATGGAAGCGCTTCGACGAACAGAAAATCAAGCGCAGAAGAAGTTATATCAAGAGCCTATGATTAAAATGCTGATAGACTGCTTCGGCGGCGACCACAGCCCCGAGGCCAACGTCGACGGAGCCTTGGCTGCCTTGGCCAAGTATCCCGACTTGTTCCTGATGTTGACGGGCGACGAAGCCACGCTACAGAACTGCCTGAAAGGCAAGACCTACGATGCCTCACGCCTCGAAATCATTCACGCTCCCGAGGTCATCGGCTGCGAAGAAAGACCCATCGACGCCATCCGCCTGAAGAAGGAAAGCTCGATGATTAAGGCCGTGCGTTTGCTCCGCGACCGCGACGACATCAACGCGATGGTGAGCACAGGTTCTACCGGCGCTCTCGTGGCTGCCGCCCTCACCCGCATCGGTCGCGTGAAAGGCGTAATCCGTCCCGCCTTCTGCCCCATCCTGCCTACCATGGACGGCGGCATCGTCGGAATCTGCGACAGCGGCGCCAACGTGGAGGTCACGCCAGAGCATTTGAGGCAGTTTGCCATCATGTCAAGCCTCTACATGGAAAAAGTCTATGGCATTGAAAAACCGCGTATTGCGTTGCTTAATGTAGGAAAAGAAGCAGAAAAAGGTGATGAAATCCGACAAAAGGCATACTTTTTGCTAAAAGAGACCCCCGAAATCCATTTTGTGGGCAACATGGAGAGCCGCGACTTGCTTTCGGGCAATTATGACGTGGTGGTCTGCGACGGCTTTTCTGGCAACGTGTTGGTGAAAACGACGGAAGGAACTGCCCTCGAACTGTTGAAGAAGCTGAAGAAGGACATCTATTCGAGGATGATTTACAAGTTGGGTGCCCTGCTGATGAAGCGGATGTTCATGGAAGAAAAGGAGTTTATGAACTACCAAAACTACGGCGGTAGCGTGTTGCTCGGCACTTCCAAGACGGTGGTGAAAGGTCACGGCTCAAGCAAAGCCACGGCGGTGGAGAAGTGCATCGAACAAGCTTACAAGATGGAAGTCAGCGCGTTATCCGCAAAAATGGAAGAGATCATAATGAAATACGAACACTACGAATACTAAATCTGAAATCTGAAATCTTGAAATACAAACAAACATGTACGAAGAAGTAAAAACCATCCTTGCGCGTCAGCTACGCATCGCCCCTGAAAGGGTCACGCTCGACGCCCAAATCAAGAAAGACCTTGGAGCCGATTCAGTGGATATTCTCCAGTTGTTGATGCGTCTGGAAGACGATTATGGCATCACCATCCCCGACCAAGAATTGGCCAAATTTGAAACCGTAAACGATGTGGTAACCTTTTTAGACAGTCTCAAAAAATGAAACACCTTATACTGATTATTGCTATGCTGTTTTCCGTAACGGCATTTGCGCAACAGACCCTTGACACCGATTTCACCCAGGTTAAGGTGATGAAGGTATCGGGCAAGACCACGAACAAAGAAGGACATATTCTTTTCGACGGCAATGACCAACTGTCGATGACATATTCCGATCCTGAAGGCGAGTATTTCATCATCGAAGGCAATATGGTGAAAATCAACATGGACGGAAAGAAAACCGACGTTGACGCCAACAAAGTGAAGATGGTCGCCATGCAACGCGCCACGCTGCTCAACTGCCTTTCAGGTAATTGGGAACAGGCTGCCATAGACAACAATGCTGAAACGACCATTACCGAAGAAGATGGCCTAAAGACCATCTCTCTCATCGTCAACGGGAAGCCTAAGGGCGGCTACAAGTCGGTCGTGCTGACCTATCGCCTCAGCGATGGCGTGCTGACCAAGATGGTTCTGGAAGAAGTCATCGGAGCCATCAACACTTACGAACTGAAGTAACGAGTGCGTTATCGCATCACGGTATCGGATACGCCTCGTAAACAATATCGTGTAACACCGTGCGAAGGCCTTTTTTCACCAAGTAGTTGGGCTCGGCATTGGGATAGACGCGGTTGGAAAGGAACACTATAATCGTTTGGTTTTCAGGGTCAGCCCAGACGAAAGTCCCCGTAAAACCTGTATGCCCAAAGCCTTTCATCGACCCCGACTTAGATGCGGTACAGCTGCCTTTCTTTCCGAGAGGTAGTTTGTCGAAGCCAATGCCACGACGATTGTCGTTGCTAGATGCGAAAGGTGCCGAAGTGAAGTAACGCACCGTTTCGGGTTTCAGATAGCGCACACCATTATAAGTACCTTCGTCCAACAGCATTTGCATGATGACTGCCAAGTCGCGGGCATTGGAGAACAGCCCCGCGTGACCCGCCACACCACCAAACATAGCGGCCGCTTGGTCATGTACATCGCCCCAAATCAACTGACGACGGAAGACGGTGTCATTCTCCGTGGGCGCGATTTGTTCCCTCGTAAAGTGGTTCAACGGCCTGTAGCAGATGTGCGACAGGTTCATGGGATAGTAAAACTTCTCATTCAAATAATCCTCTATATTCTTGTTGGTCAGCAACTTGATGATTCTCGGAATGTAATAGAAGCCCATGTCGCTGTAGAGGTATTTCTTCCTCCCCAACGCCGTTTTGGAAACCGAGTCGAAGATGCGGTCCTCATAACCATTAATAAGATACAGGTTCTCCGCCACGCGCACAGAGTGCGTCTCGTCAATCTCGTTGGCATAAAAAGCCTCCACCGGACCGTTCTCGTCAATGGTAGTGGCAAAGAAAGGCACCCATGCCTTCAGTCCAGCTTGGTGCGTCATTAGTTCGATGATCTTCAGCTTGCCATGAGGATTGCCTTGCAGATAGGGGAAAAAGTCGGCAAGGGTCTTGTTCAAGTCGATGAGGCCGTCATCGTATAACTTCATGACTGCCAATGTAGAAGCAAAGATTTTGGTACAAGAGGCAATGTCATACAGGTCGTCGGGCTGCACCTGATGGCCGCCGCCATAAGTGAAATTGCCAAAGCACTTGTCATACACCTTCTGTCCCCCTTTCATCACCACAATTTGGCACCCTGGATAGCAGCCGCTCTTGATGCCCAAACGTGCCACCGAATCCAAACGGCTGGCGTATTTTTCCTTGAGGGGAGTTGTAGGTTGCTCATTTTGAGCGGGATTTGTCGTAGGTGGCACATCCTTGGAAGGAAGGATATGGCTCTTTATCGTAGGTGTCGAGCCAACAATACCTTCACCATAACCGAATTTGCTGGTCGAAACAGGCAGTGTACCATGGGCAGTCGCCTCACCCAACAGGATTTTTGCAATGGCGGTCACGGCAGGCACCTCATCCTGATAACCGACAAGAATACCTTTCACGCTGTTGTTGATGCGGAACAAGTCCAAGGCATAAGGGCAAGCCAACAAATTGAGAATCACGTCATTCTGCGCCACAAGGCGATTGAAAAAGTTGATTGTCTCCTGATTAATGCCGTAGTTCTTGTTGGCAAACATCGAGGTCTTTTCGATACTCACCACCACCAAATCGTAACCTTCCAAAGCCTTCAGCCACTCCACCGACTTCGAGCTCATATTCTCTTTGGTCACCACAAACGACTTAATATTCAAGCCATGATCAACCAACCCGTTGTACATGTCGTTTTTGGTGTTACCAATGGTCACCACCGCGATTTTCTTGCCTTTATCCAACGGAATCACAGCCTCGTTGCGTAACATGGTCACCGCCTCGGTGAAGAGTTGCTTCCGCAAGTCCTTGTATTCCTGCTTTTTAAGGTCAGTCATCAGGTTGACGGTCGAAACAGGTTTATAATGGTTCAGGCCTGCGCGGTACTTGTAACGAAGGATTTTCTTGCAACTCTCTTCCAAGCGTTCAGCCGCTTTTGGATCACTCTCAACCGCAGCTTTAATGGTCTTGATGGCGAAAGGCACATCATGGGGCAGGATGAGCACATCATTGCCGGCCATAAACGCCACGTAAGGCACACTATCGTTCCTCACCTTCTCCGAAACGCCTTTCATGTCAAGGCCATCGGTGAAAATCAGGCCCACGAAACCCATCTCGTTTTTCAACAAATCGGTGACCACGCCGTATGAAAGAGAGGAAGACGTATTCTTAACTTTCTCAATGGCAGGGAAATACAGGTGACCGACCATGGCGCCATTCACGCCGTTGGCAATCAGATGACGGAAAGGGGCTAACTCAATGTCGCGCACCTCATCCATCGTGCGAGTCACAGTAGGCAAGGTCAGATGCGAGTCAGTGGACGTGTTGCCGTGACCAGGGAAATGCTTCATACTGGTAATCAAGCCTTTGCTTTGCATACCGAGCGCGTATGCTGTACCCTTCTCTCCCACTTCTTCTGGGTTTTCTCCAAAACTGCGCATCCCAATAATGGGGTTGGCTGGATTGGAATTCACATCCACTACAGGCGCGAAATTCACATGGATACCCATGCGTTGGCATTGCTCAGCAACCTGCTGTCCCATGCTGTAAATCAGTTCGTTATCGGAGATAGCACCAAGTGTCATTTGGTAAGGATAGGACATTGTATTCTTCACGCGCATACCCAGTCCCCATTCCGCGTCGATGGAAACCATGAGTGGAGTCTGGGCCATCGCCTGCCAGTCATTGGTTTGCTTCACCTGCGCCTCGGCATCGGCACGGAAGAAGCAAACGCCACCAATATTATACTGCTTGATATACTTGCCCACTTTCTCATAGAATGGCTCATCGGGCTGATTGGCACGCACACAAATCAATTGGGCCACACGCTGTTCCAACGTGAGGCTGTTATACACCGAATCCACCCAACGGCTTTCCGCATCCTGGGCAAAAATTTGGCCAAAAGTCATGACCAAAACACATAAAATTAAATACTTTATTCTATTCATAACAATATAATTTTCAATTTGTTTACTTTTTATTTCTCAACCATTCCTTCAAGTCTTTCCAATCGTAAGGTTTACACACGATCATTTTGTTTTCATCCAACACAAAAACAGTCGGCGTAGAGGTGACGTGGTAGTCCAAAAAGGACCTGCTTTCCCAACGCATGGGGTCGTAGAAATGGTAGCCACGCAAGCGTAAGTCTTTCACTGCCTCTGTCACTTCCTCTTGTGAATCGGCCAAAGAAAAGGTAACCAACTCATAATCAGACTTCAAGTTCAAGTGCTTGCGGATAGCCTTCAGGAAATCGTGACAATATTCGCAGTCCGTCGACCAAAAAACGACAATGATGTTCTTCGCTTTGGAATCGTACAAACGATAAGACTCGCCGTCAATGGTAACGCCATTGAAATCAGGGGATTGAGCACCCACTTTCACTTTCTGGTAAGGCTCGGTGATGCTGTCCAAACGACGGCCTTCTTCCATCGAAATCTCTCCTTCAAATAACATCGGATAAGTCAATAGATAATCAACTACTTGCGACTTACCCATTGCATTGTACCCATTCAGTAAAAATTCAAGAGTATACCCATATACTTTCATGTTGGCTTTCGCTTTTTCCAGAATCATGCCAACACCCGAGATGGAGAGGCTGTCGAAGGTTTCCTCGTCGCAACATGTGTATTGATACAGGAAATCGACCATCTTATCCGAAAACGTTTTTGAGGAAACCAAAGCCGTATCATGGAAATTCATATCTTGCCAATAGGTTTCAGGGGTAAGGTCCTGCCCTTTTAGACCTATCGAAATGAGCACAAACGACAATAATATGAATTTATTTATTTTATTCACAATCTTTTCTTTACATTATTTTATTAAAAGTCTAACTTCAATTGAATCGCCATGTTGAATGTCATCCTATGGAGCGATGTTGTACCGTAATCCGCGATGGCTTGTTTGTGTTCACGCGTGGGATAGCCCTTGTTCTTTTTCCAGTTGTAAACGGGATATTGCTCGCCATATTGCTCCATCATCATATCTCTTGTGGTCTTGGCCAAGATGGAAGCCGCTGCAATCGACTGGTACTTGGCATCGCCACCCACGATACAAACGTGCTTCACCTTCTTGTAAGGATTGAAACGATTGCCATCTATCAGCAATAATTCAGGTTGAAGCTTTAGTTCATCCAAAGCCCTGTGCATGGCTAAAAATGAAGCATTTAGGATATTGATTTTGTCAATCTCTTCCGCTGTTACGATGCCTATACCATAACACAAAGCCTCTTTCATCACCAGCTCGCGCAACTGCATCCGTTTCTTCTCTGTAAGTTGCTTGGAATCATTGAGTTCTGGATAGTCGGCATCTTTCTTGAGGATGACCGCTGCAGCCACCACGGGACCTGCCAGACAGCCACGCCCTGCCTCGTCGCAACCAGCTTCCACAACATCACTATAATGCGTCAGCAAAGCCATGATTTACAGGATTTTGAAATAATAATGATTGGCGAAGACCAGCAAAAGAAATGCGGTCAAGAAGAGATTTGTCCACCCCGTATTGCCCAAATAGGAGAACTCGTAGGCAATGATGATGGACAACACCATAAACATCAGGCTATTCAACAGAATATTGTCACCAAAGAACAGCAAAAAGATGGCAAATACTGCCAGCAACAGATTTACGGTCATCTTCGAGCGTACCGCCACGGTCTTCTCAAAATTGGAGCTTCCACCGCCAAAAAACAACAAGATTGCTGATACAACAATAAACGATAATAAAATGATACTCTTTGTATTAAATCCACTTACCGAAAGTTTTAGTTCAGCAAACCAATCTCCATATCCTTCTATCATCGAAAGGAAGTCTCCAAAGAGGAAAACCCAACTGAAATACAGGAAATAAGTGAACAGCAGACCCGTAATGGGAATCAACTGTAAGCGGAGGGAACCTTTTTTCAGGATGGGCAAAGCCACAAAAGCCCACAAAATCAGGATGATGGATGGGAAATAGCACATGGAAGCCAAGGCAATGTAAATACCGGCTTTCAGTAAGTCAAGTTCAGGCTTTTGAGCAAGATAAACACCGTACAACTCATTCAATGCCAGCAAGATGAAAAACAACGCCACCATGAAAGGATAGAAGGTGACCTGCGTCCGTGTGAGGTTCATCAGCAAGATAAAGACAAAACCACCCATCGTTCCAACCTTGCCAACAATCTGATTTTCAGTCAATATCGCGTTGAACAGCAAGGCATCGACTAACATCAACAGGAAAGCGAAAGCCAATTTGGCGTAGGGAGAAAACTTGAGGAGTCGCTCGATGACATTGAACAAAGGGGTCACTGGCGAACTCTGGTCGACAGGCACTTTACATGCAATGAATGACGGCACCCAAAAGGCGATGGCCATCATCGCAAGTATCACATACTGAATGGCATAGCTCTGTCGAAAAAACTTAATCATAACATGCGCATTAAGTCAAGTCCAATGTCGTGGCGGTAGTTGGCGCCTTCGAAATGGATCTTCTCCACCTCACGGTAGGCGATATTTCGTGCTTCCTCGATAGAATTGCCGTGAGCTGTCACTGCCAGAACACGACCACCTGATGTAACTATCTCTTTATCAGCATTGAAAGCTGTTCCTGCATGGAAATCGACAACATCCTTCAAGTTCTCTAACCCGCTCATTTTCTTACCTTTCTCGTAGGCTTCAGGATAGCCGCCCGACACCATCATCACCGTGACGGCGGTCTTGTTGCTTTTGGCGTAATGGACTTCGTCCAAACGTCCATCGGCACAGGCAAAGAGCAAATCGGCGAAGTCGCCTTCGATACGGGTCATAACAGCCTCGGTCTCTGGGTCGCCCATACGGACGTTGTACTCGATGACGTATGGATTGCCGCCATCGTTCATCAAACCCAAGAAAATGAAGCCTTTATAGTCGATGCCTTCAGCTTTTAATCCCTTCAAAGTGGGCTTTACAATGCGTTCCTCTACCCTGTTCAGGAAATCAGGCGTACAGAACGGCACAGGCGAGACGGCACCCATGCCGCCCGTGTTCAGGCCTTGGTCGCCGTCGCCGATGCGCTTGTAGTCCTTGGCCTCGGGCAGTAAAACGTAATGCTCGCCGTCAGTCAGCACAAAGACAGACACCTCAATGCCCTTCAGGAACTCCTCGATAACCACCGTGGCAGAAGCTGCACCAAACTTGCCATTGAGCATATTATTTAGTTCGGTCTTTGCTTCTTGCAAGTCATTGAGAATCAGCACACCTTTACCCGCAGCGAGGCCATCGGCTTTCAGGACATACGGAGCCTTGACCGTTTCCAAAAACGCCAAGCCTTCGTTCAAGTTCTCCTTCTTGACCTTAAAGCATTTCGCCGTCGGAACACCATATTTCTCCATGAAATCCTTGGCAAAGGCCTTGCTGCCTTCGAGTTGGGCTCCACGCTTGTCGGGACCGATGATTTTCACCGCTTTCAAAGCCTCGTTTTGTTTGAAAAAGTCGACAATGCCATCCACCAAAGGCTGCTCGGGACCTACCACAACAAGATTGATGTTTTGCTTTAAGCAAAAACCTTTTACAGCTTCAAAATCAGAGGGTTTTACATCAACGTTTACGCCCACCTGTGCTGTTCCTGCATTGCCTGGTGCGATGAAAACATGAGTCCCTTCGCTTTGGGCCAGTTTCCACGCCAAAGCGTGTTCGCGACCGCCCGAGCCGAGCACCAATATATTGCGTCTCACAGCCGTGATATGTTGACCTTGGACTGCTTTCCAGTTTACGGCTTCCTGTCTGGCTTCGCCAGGATACATGATGATTTCTTCCATATTATTCGTTTTTCATTGCTTTCATTAAACAATCCCAAATCGCTTCAGCTGCCTTGTCCCAGGAGAAATCTTGGGCGCGCTCGCGACCTTTCTCGATCAAGGTTTCGCGGATGTTTTCGTCGAGCATCTCTGTCATGCCTTCCGCGATGGAGGCCTCACTGAACGGGTCGACGAGCAAGGCGGCATCGTCAGACACCTCAGGCATGGCGGTCACGTTGGAGGTGATGACAGGCGTTTCGCACTTGAACGCTTCCAAAATCGGGATGCCAAAGCCCTCAAAATAAGACACATACACCGATGCCAGAGCCGCTGCTGTCACCAAATGCAAGTCTTCAGCGCTCAAGCGACCCGCAAAAACAACTTCGTCCTTGAACCTCATCTGACTATACGCTTTTTCTATCGGCTCCGACCACCAACGCTTCTCCCCTACAATCAGCAACTTGACGTTGGACGGAGTCTGGCTCTTGAACAAGTCGAAGGCCGTGAACAACCTTGCCAAATTCTTGCGCGGATGCAACGAACCTACAAACATAAAATACGGATGTCCACCCGTGTATTTTTTGCGGATGACAGCCTGTTCCTCTTCGGAAATCGGCGCAAACTTCTCATTCACACCGTTATACGCCACGTCTATTTTTTCGGGGTTAATGCCATAGCACTCCACAATGTCTTGCTTTGAGAACTCCGAAACCGTCACGATACGTTTGGCTTTGCGGGCGAACTTTGGGAAGAACGTCTTGTAATGCCAAAGGTGGATTTTCGGCATGTCCTTGGGGAAATGCTCGAAGTTAAGGTCATGGAATTGAGCCACTTGCGGCACATCAGAGCGCAGACTCAAATAGCCGTCGGGCGAGAAGAATAGGTCTGGCTGTATCTTTTTCAGCGCTTTCTTGACCGAAAACTCGAAGAACCAGATAAACAGGAACGGATGCCGCGCTTGCGGGAAAAGCACGACGGGTTTCACGTTGTCGGCAAACAGGAACATCGGGTCGGGCTGGCGGTCGAAGAGGAAATAGAACTCCACTTCTGGATGGCCTTTCACCATGCGGCGCAAGGTTTCGTATGCCACCCAACCAATACCTTCCAGCTTGCCTTTCAGCAACAAGCGCGTATTGACAGCGATTTTCATGGCTGGAAATCCATCAATAGCGATAGATGTCCGACTTGTAAGGTCCCTCAACGGGAACGCCGATGTAGTCGGCCTGCTTCTGTGTGAGTTTGGTCAGCTTCACGCCGATTTTTTCAAGGTGCAAGCGGGCGACTTCCTCGTCCAAATATTTGGGCAGGCAGTACACACCTACCTTATATTGGCCGCGCTTCTCCCAAAGGTCCATCTGGGCCAAGGTTTGGTTGGTGAACGAATTGCTCATCACGAAACTGGCGTGACCCGTGGCGCAACCTAGGTTGACCAAGCGACCCGAAGCCAACAGGAAGATGCAGTGGCCGTCGTCGAAGACGTACTTGTCAACTTGCGGCTTGATGTTGATTTTCTCTTTCAGATGCTCTGTCTTTTCGAGACGGTCCACCTGGATTTCGTTGTCGAAGTGACCGATGTTGCACACGATGGCCTGATCCTTCATTTGCAGGATGTGTTCCAACGTGATGACGTCGCAATTGCCCGTAGTAGTGACAAAAATATTGCCTTCCTTGACGGCCTCCTCCATCGTCGTGACCTCGAAGCCTTCCATGGCGGCTTGCAGGGCGCAGATGGGGTCGATTTCGGTAACGAGAACACGGGCACCATAGCTCTTCATGGAGTGTGAGCAGCCCTTACCCACTTCACCATAACCGCACACCACAACCACCTTACCGGCAATCATCACGTCAGTGGCGCGCTTGATACCGTCGGCCAAGGATTCGCGGCAGCCATAAAGGTTGTCGAACTTCGACTTGGTCACCGAGTCGTTCACGTTGATGGCGGGAACGAGCAATTCGCCGCGCTCGTGCATCTGATACAGACGGTGTACGCCCGTGGTAGTCTCTTCCGAAACGCCTTTCCAACCTGCCACGACGGTGTGCCAGAAAGTAGGATTTTCTTTGTAAGTGGCTTTGATAACGCTCATCAGTGCGGCTTCCTCGGCACTGCCAGTGGGAGCATCAAGGAGCTTGGGGTCGTTTTCGCAGGCGTAACCCTTGTGTATCAGCAAGGTAGCATCACCACCATCGTCCACAATCAAGTCTGGACCCGTACCATCGGGGAAGGTGATGGCGCGTTTGGTGCACCACCAATAGTCTTCGAGGGTCTCGCCTTTCCAGGCAAAGACAGCGGTTCCCGTCTCGGCGATGGCTGCGGCGGCGTGGTCTTGCGTGGAGTAAATATTGCAGCTGCACCAACGAACTGTGGCACCCAGTTTAACCAAAGTCTCAATCAAGCAGGCCGTCTGGATGGTCATGTGCAGCGAGCCCATAATCTTCGCGCCTTGCAGCGGTTTCGTGTCACCGTATTTCTTGCGCAGCGACATCAGGCCCGGCATTTCGTGTTCAGAAACCTCGATTTCCTTCCTGCCCCAAGCCGCGAGGTTCATGTCGGCCACCAAATAGGACAGTTTATTGTCTAAAAGTCTGTTATCCATTTGTTTATGATTTTTATTTATTTCCCAATATGAATTGGCAAAGGTAAATAAATTTCTTTTCTTTGCCAGCGGATATTTCAAAAAATGTGTACTTTTGCCAAAGCATTAACTCAAATAACAATAAAAAATGAATCAACCTTACACAAACATCAACATCAACCCCAACCGTAAAAAAATAGGACGCTATTTCTTTGGGGGCGCCATGGCTCTGTTAGCCATTTTAGTGTTCTTCTCATCGTTCTACACCATCCGTTCGACGGAACGTGGCGTGCTTTCCACCTTCGGCAAGATGAGCGACGACGTGATTGAAGATGGCCTGCACATGAAGATTCCGTTCATCCAGAGCATCAAGCGCGTGAACGTGCAACAGAAGAAGTTCGACGGCAAGGAAAACAGCTACACCCGCGATGTGCAAACCTCGGAAGTGGAATACACCATCAACTACGACCTGGTGCGCGAAAATGTCAGCAAACTGATGAAGAACGTCGGCGATGATTACCACAACCGCATTGTGGTGCCGTTCATCCGTTCGTCCATGAAACAAAGCTTCGGTAACTTTGCGGCTACCGAAATCGTTGAGAACCGTGATGCCGTGCGCCGTGAGATTGAGCAGACCTTACGCCAGACTTTGGACAGCAACTATTTCATGAACATCCAATTCCAGATTACGAACATCGACTTCGACGATGACTTCGAGACCGCCATTAAGGAAAAGCAAGTGGCCGAGCAAAACGCCTTGAAAGCCAAGAACGTCACCATCCAAGTGGAAGAGCAGGCCAAGCAGACCAAAATCAAGGCCCAGGCCGAAGCCGAAGCCATGAGCATCAAAGCGGCAGCCTTGGAGAGCAACCCCAAATTGGTGAACTACGAGGCCGTGCAGAAATGGGACGGCAAGATGCCACAGTACATGTTGGGGAACTCTGTGCCGTTTATTGATTTGAAGTAGAAGTCTTCTTGAAATAGTCGCAAATCCCAGAAATCCCACACTCCTCACATTTCGGTTTGCGGGCTAGACAGACATAGCGGCCATGTAGGATAAGCCAATGGTGTGCTTTCGACAAGACCTTGGGGGACAAGTGATCCACCAGGGTCTTTTCCGTTTCCATGACGTTTTTGGAGTTTTGGGTCAGGCCGATACGGTTGGAGACACGGAAAACATGCGTGTCAACGGGCATGGCGGGCTGGTCGAAGGCCACGGCCATCATCACGTTGGCGGTCTTACGACCCACGCCAGGAAGTTTTTGTAGGTCTTCAAGGTTGTCGGGAACAACGCCGTCAAAGTCGCTGACGAGGGTTTGGGCCATGCCGTGCAGGTTCTTGGCCTTGTTGTTGGGATAGGAAATCGACTTGATGTAAGAATAGATTTCGTCCACCGTCGCGTTGGCCATGTCTTGTGCCGTCGGGAAGCGTTGAAACAAGGCTGGCGTGGTCATGTTGACACGCTTGTCGGTGCATTGTGCCGACAAAATCACTGCCACTAAAAGCTGGTACGGGTTTTCGTAATGTAGCTCCGACTCGGCAACGGGCATGTGTTCCTCGAAATACGACACGAAGGCATCGTATTTCTGCTGTAACTTATTGGGTTTCATCAGATAATGTCACCTTGTTCATCAACAAGAACACCCCAACTGACGGCCATCAGCATGTCGTCTTCAAAGAAAAAGTCGATCATGCCGTCTTCAAAAGAGACACGCAACTCGCCATCCTCGGTTTCCTCTTCCAGTTCCTTGAAACCATTGGCTTTCATCAGGTCGATGATTTCCTCTTTGTCAAGTTCGAACACTTTTTCTCCGTAAAGCGTGGCCTCTTCGTTCTCGGTCTCAAAGCAAGCCACCACCGACTTGGTAACGCCTTCGAAATAGATATTCGTCTGAATGTCATCGTATTCGTAATAGATGGAGCGGTTGCCCGTTTCCTCCATGTCACCCAGTTCCTCGTAGAAATTAGGCATGTTCAGCAACTTGACCGTCTCGTCAAGGGTCATTCCGAAAGGGATTTCGCCGTAGCCTTTCAGCGGCATGATGGTAAAGTCTTTCATATCGTCAGAGTTTTGGTTTATTCAAAGCGTATTGATTTCGTTGGAGTGATGCGGTTGATGACCGAAGTCGGGATAAGCAGCATGAGCACCCAGAGCAGGAAAGTTCCCAAGTTAATGAAAATCACCGTGGTAAGATGCAATTCGATGGGCACGGCGGAGAGGTAATAAGTGGCGGCGTCGAGCTTGATGAAGCCAGTGTATTGTTGCACAAAACAGAAGCCCAAGCCGATGACATTGCCGATCAACATGCCGATGAGCAAGATGCGCAGCGAACGGCGCAAAAACACTTCGCGGACGAACTTGTTGCTGGCTCCCATCGCCTTCAGCAAACCGATGGTGGAAGTGCGCTCAATAATGATAATCAGCAACATACTGATGACCGTGATGCCTGCTATAAGCAACATCAAAGCCATGATAAGCCAGACGTTGGTATCGAGCAAATCGAGCCAGTCGAAGACTTGTGGGTTGCTATCGCGAGCCGTGTAGGAAGCCAAATTGGACGGCAAGGAATAGTACAACTTCCCATTAACCAAGTCGGCATCGTAACCGTCTTTCAGGGCGATTTCCAACAGGCCACATTCATCGTCTTCCCAGCCGTTCAGCTTGCGGATTTGGTTGAGGTCGGCGAAGACATAACGCTCGTCAAATTCATAAAACCCTGTCTCGAAAATGCCTGAAACCGTGAACTTTCTGCCTCTCGCCTGGTTGTCCTTGTCGATGAACCACACGCGCACATCGTCGCCCACGCCGAGCAGCATCTTGTCGGCAATCACTTTGGAGAGCAACACCTCTGTAGAGCGTTCATCTGCTTGGTATTTAGGTGTTTGTCCTTCGATAAGGCAGTTGCTGAAATAACTCCAATCGTAGTTCTCATCCACGCCTTTCAAAACCACGCCCTGAATTTCGTCGTCGGTCTTGATCATGCCCGCCTTATTGGCCACCATCTGGTAATGCGCAATGCCGTCAACAGCGTTCAACCTGCTGATTAACAGCGAATCCAATAGAAAAGGTGTCTCCTCCACCGACTCGTTCTTGTCCAACGACTGCACATGTATCGGTGCCACAAAACCGATGACCTTGTCGCGGATTTGGTTCTTGAAGCCCACCACAACAGCCCATGCAATCAGCATCACGATAATGGCCAAAGCCACGCTCGTGACGGCCAATCGCATCACTGTCGAGGAAAGATTTTCCTTCGAAAGCGAAAAAATTCGGTCTGCTATGAATTTTGGGCCCGACATTTGCAGTATTTTCAATAATTTTGCAAAGATAAAAATAAAACCGAAATGAAACGCATAATCTTTTCCTTCGTTTTGCTCTTTTGCGCATCCCTGTCGCAAGCCCAAATCTTCAAGATGGACGATGAGCCTCACATCGCTTTCGTCGACAAGGCGCATTACGTCTCTGCCGCCATGCAACTCGATGATTACCTGCCGCTTATCGAGGGCAAGCATGTGGGTTTGGTCGGCAACCAGACCAGCATCATTGGCGAAACGCACTTGGTGGACACGCTGCTCTCTTTGGGCATCGACATCCAAAAAATCTACACGCCCGAGCATGGTTTTCGTGGCAACGCCGACGCGGGCGCCAAAGTGAACAGCGGCAAGGACGAGAAGACAGGAATTCCTATCGTCTCGCTTTATGGCAAGAACAAGAAGCCCACGCCCGAAATGCTGCAAGGCATCGACATCATTCTCTTTGACTTACAAGACGTTGGTGTGCGTTTCTACACCTATATCTCCACCATGAGCTACGTGATGGAAGCCGCCGCCGAAAACCATATTCCCGTCATCGTTTTGGACCGCCCTAATCCCAACGGATTTTATGTGGATGGCCCCATGTTGAAGACTGAAAACCAGTCATTTGTGGGCTTGCACCAAGTGCCCGTGGTTTACGGCATGACCATAGGCGAATATGCCAAGATGGTGAATGGTGAAGGTTGGCTGAAAGGTGGTATCCGTTGTGACCTAACCGTTATACCTATTAATAATTATAACCGCAACGCCATCTATGAACTGCCCGTAAAGCCCTCGCCCAACCTGCCCAACTGGGAGTCGGTGTACCTCTACCCCACTTTGTGCTTTTTTGAGGGCACTATCGTCAGCATTGGACGCGGCACCGATACGCCATTCCAGGTTTATGGCCATCCTGACATGCGCGGCAGTTACACCTTCACACCTAAGAGCACAAGCGGAGCATCAAAACCGCTTTTGGAAGGCCAACGTTGCCGTGGCGAAAACCTCGTCGAGTTTGCCCACGATTATACGCACAATACCAATGAGTTACACATGGAATGGCTCATTGAAGCCTACCAACAACTGAAGGACAAAGGCTTCTTCAACAACTATTTCGTCAAGCTTTCAGGCGACAAGCAGTTGCAGCGCGACATCGAAAACGGAAGAAGCGCAGACGACATCCGCGCTTCTTGGAACAAAGACTTGGAGGCTTTCAAGGCCATCCGAGCCAAGTATTTGATGTATTGATTACCACCTATTTAACCCCAAAAGTCCTTTCAAGCAAAGCAGAAAACTCCTTGTAGGGAACCGTATCTGAAAGTTCGGCCAAAGCCTCGGCTAAAGAACGGTAATACCATTCAACATCGGGTTTCCCATTGGGCGCATGAAAACGCTTCCATACCGCATCGCCAATTTGGCAGTAGTCCAAAGCAATGCCACGCATGTTGGAGAGTTTGTCGCCCAAAGCCACCACTTTACTGTCGTAAGGCGCGGAAGCCAATTTGTTGACTTGTGCTTCTTTCTTTTCACGCCAAGTCAGATGTTCAGACAAAGGCGCCGTCTCGTTTTGGACAAGCACGGCCACCCTTTCGCCAAACTGCTCGCGAATTTGCTCAAAAGTCACGTCAGTGTCTTCGATGGTATCGTGCAACATAGCTGCCGCCAACATTTCAGGATCGTTGGTAATGGTCGCCACAATGCTGGCAGCCTCCATGGGATGGATGATATAGGGATAGGCCTTGCCTCGACGTTCAGTACCACTATGAGCTTCGGTAGCAAACTTCACCGCTTTATCGAAAAGCTTGGTTTCCAAAGGGTTGTTCATAACCTACTTATTCTTTTTTCCGCTTAAAAATCTTCGTTCGCAACATGAAGACCGTCAGGGCTGCCCAGAAAACGACCAAGACACCTAATGTGATGAAGGTCGCGTTAAGACTTTGCGGGGCATAACCCACCAACAAAAGCACCGGGAAACCTAACACGATGGCCGATAGGGTTTGCAACACGAGGTTATTGGCGGCAGGCGTCTCAAACTTCGGGTCGATTTCGCGGAGGAGAATCATGCCGTTGCTGGCGGTTCCCGTCAACATGCCGAACATGGAGAAGAAACCTTCATATTTGTAGTTCGGATAAAGATGTTTCGAGATGATGAGCACGTAGATGAACGTGACCGCTGCGCCCAGAACGCAAATGATGATGAAAGGAAGCAGGAACTTGCCAAACTCCTCGAAGTTGATGGCTGCCGTGCCCGCCACAATCATGATGTCGAAGCAGAAACCACTGATACGGTTGAGCATGTAGTTGTTGATGTACTCGCGGCTCATCAGTTTGGCCTCCTTGAAACGTTTTAGGACGTTCTTGAAGAGGATGCCGAACAGCGTACCAATCAGGAAGTTAAATCCCCACAGCATGGGTTTCAAGGTGTTGGTGCCGAAGTTGCCCAGCTCCATACCTTGGATCCAGTTAGTGAACAGATAGACGAGGAAATAGACGAACAGCACCATGCAGACCTGCACCGACAACTTGTCGATGGACTCGGCATCGGGAATCTCACCCTTGCTTTCGTAGTCCTCCAAGGTATTCATCTGAGCCTGAGCGATTTTCTTTCTCGACAACACACCTTTTCGGCGGAGAATGTTCATGTAAATCACGCCCACCACGCTACCCACGATAAAGCCCGTTGCAGCAATGGAAAGACCGAAGTCGGCACCCGGGAAGTCGATGCCCTGCTGTGTGGCCCAACCTGTGAAGATTTTTCCGAAATTCAAGGCCTGTCCCGGTCCCTGACCATAGCCCATCGGCAACAGCAAGCCCGCTGCATAGAACAAACGTTGGCCGAAATAGAAGAACAGGATGGACACAATCAAGCCCACAATGCCTTGGATGACGTAGGTGGCAGCCGTCAAAGCACCCGTCTCAATCACCTTCATCGGCGTGGACTTCGATTCTATCTTGTTGTTTTTCAAGGCCAAGGCCACAAAGCCCAAACCCAAGGCATGATAGGTCACGATTTCCATCATCGGCTTGTTGATGATGTCGCGACAATTAGGAAACGCCTTGAAAATCAGCAGCAACAAGCCACCCAACAAAGCGGAGGGCAGCAGGCTCCTATTCAAGAATGGCACCTTGGTTCTCAATACGTTACCCAACAGAAGGGCCGTAGCCAAGATACAGAATTGCACCAACCATTGCCAAGCCTCGGGCCGGTCAAAGGTCATTACAGAAACGTCAAGTAATGTCATAACATCGAGTTTTGAATTAGTGTGCAAACGTACTATTTTTTTTCATACGAAACAAATTCTTAATTTTGCGCCATGAAAAAAGTGTTTGAACTGTTCTTGACCTTCTCTAAAATCGGGGCTTTCACCCTCGGGGGCGGCTATGCCATGCTCTCGATGGTGGAGAAGGCTGTCGTGGACCAGAAGAAGTGGATCCCCAACGATGAGTTTTGGGACATGATTGCCATAGTGCAGTCGCTTCCTGGCGTTTTTGCGGTCAATACGGCCTTGTATGTCGGGCATCGTGTGGCGGGTACCAAAGGGGCTTTTGCTGCCATGCTCGGTGCCATTATCCCATCCATCACCATCATTTTGTTATTGGCCACCGTCTTCCACGAATACCGTGACCAACCCGTGGTAGAGCGCATCTTCAAGGGCATACGTCCCTGTGTAGTGGCACTCATCCTCGCCCCTTCCCTGCGCATGATCAAATCCGCCAAAGTGACTTGGAAGACTGCTATCATACCTATCGCCACGGTGTTTCTCATTTGCTGGTGCAAGATTTCACCTGCATACGTCATTCTTACCGCCATCGCGGGTAGCCTTGTCTATGCCTTGATTATCAACAAGAAAGCCAAAGAAAAGGAGGCCAAGCCATGATTTACCTGCAACTGCTTTGGGTCTTTGTGAAAATCGGCGTGTTAGGCTTTGGCGGCGGCTATGCTATGCTTTCGCTCATCCAACATGAAGTGGTCGACCATTACGCTTGGATGACCACGACCGAGTTCGCCGACATGGTGGCCATCTCGCAGATGACACCAGGCCCTATCTCCATCAACTTGGCGACCTACGTCGGCTATACCACAGCTGGTTTCGGCGGCTCGCTGTTGGCTTCATTTGCGCTTTGTTTGCCCTCCATCATCATGGTATATCTCATTCTGAAACTCTTTATGAGCAAGAAAAACAATGCATTGATGGACAACACCTTAAAAGGCTTGAAACCCGCCATCGCTGGACTTATCTTCGCCGCTGGTCTCTCCATGATGAACCTGCAAAATTTCCCCGACTTCGGTCGCGGCCAATACAACATCAGCGTCATTATTTGCGCAGCGGCGTTTGTGGCCTCGTATTTCTTCAAAGCCAACCCGATTCTGCTGATTGTACTTTCGGGAATAGTGGGATTCTTTGCGTATTAGGGCGGCTATTTCCAAAACCGCAACACTAAGATTTCTCCGACCAAAGCTAACAACGCAACCAAAGCGAAGAGCTTCCATTGCGAGGATTGGTGCGCCATGGCCTCTACCAAGTCAGCGGTGGCGAAATCGGATGTATCGAGGACAGCTGCCACGTTGAAGCCAGCCTTCTTGAACTGCGGCTCGATCTTATCACGGTCGGCGAAAACCATCTTCGACTCCACGCGACTCTCGTTCCAGGCCGTGACGCGGTTCACCGTATCGTTGACTAACAAATCGTAAAATCCCGCTGCGGGCAGGTTGTCGTTCAAATAAAGATACACCTTGCCGTTGCGCACCTCCGAGGCGGGCATCAACTCGAAGCTGCGGTCTTCGCTGGCAAAGAGATACTGGCGGTCACCTTCAAGGTTCATGTCGTTCAGCACCAATATCTTATCCGCTCCAATGGTGTATGACAAACGTCCCATCTTGCCACCCATGAACGCCGCCTTGACCATCGTCGGGACGAAAAGCGCGTTGTCGGCAATGTCGCTCCATTCGGGATTGAGTGCCGTGGTCATCACAAAGGCTTGTCCCTTCCCCACTTGCCCCGAAAGCAAGAGCGGGTCGCCGTTCTTCATGGTCAACAAGGGTGTGGGGATACCATTGGATTTCAAGCGGATATGCTGTTTCACCTTGGGCAGGTCGGGATATTGTGGCATATTGAGAATCATGTCACGGAAAAAGTCGTGCTGCACGGCAAGGTCTTCTACTGATGTCGCGTTGGTGTCAACTTCCACCATGGAAAGACCCAGTTTTTGATACAGATAACCGTTGTTTTTCGGGTCGTCCAACGAAGGAAATACCATCAGGCTCGCCCCTTCGGAAACGGCATCCAATAAAGTCTGTTGTAAGGTTTCGTTCATCTGCGCTGTCTCATTAACGATGAGCAGCTGGGCTTGGGCGATACTGCCCAAATCGAAGCGTGAAGGCTCCATCAAAGTATAACGGAACTGCTCGTCATCCTCGAACAACAAGGCGCAATTGGATGACTCTATACCCAACTCCACCACAGAAAGGCTTGGTTTTACACTTAATATAAAGTCATAAGTATCGTCAAAAGTGATGGGATGGTCCATGAGCGAGACGCTGCATTTCTGCTCGCCATTGTTCTCTACCACAAACTGCATCGTGAGTTCCGCCGTGCCATTCTTCTCCAAATCCACCGTCGTGGAAGCCGCCATCGCGCCGTTCATCGTGAAGTTGATGGGCAAGCCCTTCACCTCCTTGTCGCCTTGGTTGATTACGCGCACCATCAAGTCGTTGGTCAGGCCAGCTTGCACGATGGGCGATGCCAACCACACCGAGTCAATATAAAGGTTTGTCTTGAACTCGGGCACCATCGGCACAACAACCACCTGCATAGCCGTGTCGGCTTTGGCTGCTGACAAATCAAATGTATTCTCCTGAAAATCAGAATAGACAAACAAGGTAGAATTTTCAAAACCATGCTGTTTGGCCAACATCACAAAGCGGTCGATGACCTCACCCATCGGCGCGGGTGCGCCATCGGGGTTCATGCGGTCGAGTTGGTCAAGCATTTCCTCTTGGTTCATCGGGTATTCGTTCTGAATCTCGTAGCTGTTGGTCATCAGCAGGTAACGATTGGATGGATTGAGTTTGTGCACCAAATCCCGCGCCGACTGCCGTGCGTCTTCGAGCATTGTCGTCCGCTGTGACTGCTCTTTCATACTCATGGAATTATCGATATAAATACCCACGAGGCTGTTCTCTGCATTGACATTCAGCTGTTTTTCAGGCTTGTACGGAAAAGCAAAAGCCAACACCAAAGCTGCAATGAACAGGCAACGCAGCAATAGCGTGACGAGATACTTCAGTTTCCTCGTCTTGGCGTTTTCCTGCTGTATGCTACGCAACACAGCGGTATTGCTGAAATACACCAACTTATGCCGCCTGAAGTTGAACAGGTGGACAGCAATCGGAATCAGCAGGGCGAACAAGCCCCAAAGCATATTGGGATAGAGAAACTGCATGGCTTCAACATATCAATAGCCGAAATAACCTCTTTTGCTGTGCTTGACCCAGCGGCGGTCTCTTGAGAAGCTGGCGCAAGCGTCGTCGGCACGTTTCTCCAAAGGAATGGCGATACCGAGTGTGGCCTCAATACCTCGCGGCAAACGACTTCCCGTAATCTGATAGGCATTGACATTGACCGACTGCGCCGTGCCTTCTTTTTCCATCTGGGAATAAGTGTCCAACAAGCCCTGATGGTAACTCGCACTTAACTTCACAACCATCCCCATCGCGCCGATATTGAAACGGCTGCGGATGCCCACGCCAGCAAATGCTCCGGCATGGATGAAGCTCATGTTGGCATTGCCTACATCGATGGTCTCGTCCATCTCGACATGCACCGTGCGTTGGATGTGGATTTGTCCGAAAAGACGCATACCCGCCTCGGCACCCGCTACGAGATACGGTTGAAAATACGGTGTAATGGGCAGACGGAACTCAAAAGGCAAGCGCAAGTCCGCATAACTGACACTCATCGAATAATGCACTTGCGTACCGGAGAAATGTTCATACTCCACATCGGTGCCGCGTTGCACATACATGGCTTCAGGCGCAATCATCAAAACCGAGCCAACGGGGATTTCCACAAACAAGCCACCTGTCGGAGTGAAGTTCATCTTCTGTTTGAGCTGACTCAACGCCACGTTGCCCTTGTACCACATCTGGGGCATATTCACTCCACCCTTGATGCCGATGGCTACAGGTTCTTTCTTCTGGTTGTATTGGCTCATTTGGGCTGTCGAAATTGTGCTCACACCGAGCAGCAAACATATCATCAAAAAACTCTTTTTCATCGCTTCAATCTTTACCATTCCTGACTTACGGCCTTACCGTCGCCGTCTTTGTAAATGAAATAGGAACCGTTGGGATACTGCTCAATCAGACCATTGGAGTCGTCCTCGGTCTCCATGATGATGGTGGCATAACGGAAGTTGGAAAGCCCGCCTTCCACCACTTCGCCCTTCATCACCACGCCACGTTTCATCCGCGCATGGTAGTTGTGATGGTTGACCACTACATCGTAGGCCTTGTTTTCAATGAAATACACCGCAAAAGCCCTTCCGCTACCGCAAACAAACACGGTGTCAGTGAAAGTTTCGGTGGCTTCGTTGAGGTCCATCTCAACAATGCCGTTATGCTGTTTCGAGAATCGTAAATAAACATTAGGCTCAATGGCATCCAAAGGCCAACCCTCTACGTTGGAACTGAGGCGCTGCTTGGGGTCCATCACATAACTGCCCTCGATCTTGGGCGGAACTGGCCCATTGGGAATGGTACCAAACTCTGAAAGGAATCTCGTCTGCAATGAATCGGGGATAACCGAGAGAATATCGTCGATATAATACTCCGTCCCGATGAGGACGATGGTGCTCTCTTCATTCTTCGTGCAAGAGGTCAGCACCAAGCCGCCTGCCAAGAGGAGCCAAAGGCCCAATATGATTTTCTTTTTTCTCATAGTCAATTCTTATCTTTTGACAATCACTTTTTTCGTTACAACGCCTTCCTTACCCGTGACGACGAAGAGATACATGCCATCGGATCGACCTTGCATGTCATAAATCATCCCATCGGAAACTCCATCGTTATTGGTTTGGAACTGATCCATCAATTTGCCAGTCATGTCGTAAACCTTGACTTCCACCCTACCCGTCAAATGCTCAAAGTGCAAGGCCATCTGTCCGCTGTTGGGATTGGGCACCACACTGAAATCGGCTGCCTCATGCTCATCCACATCATAGAACGAGCAAACAAACCAATAACGTTGTTCTACACCCTCTTCTGGCGCACAACGATTGAAGGCACGGGCTTTGAGCCAAACCGTGTCGGGCACATAGTTCAGCACATACATCTTACAGCATGAACTCTTCTCGCCAAAAGGCTCCAACAGCCATAGTATTTCAGAATCTTCAAAACTCCATGTAACTGAATCCCAATTACAGTGAGGATTGGTGTCCCAAAGGTTATAGTCATAAGCGTTGATTTGGAACTCTGTTGCCGTCACCACCCAGTGCGGAGCCATGTTGTTCGCATCCATGGGATAAATCTCGGTTGGATGCGGCGTGTATGCAAAATGCACATCCATCGTCACAATACTGTCACAGCCCTGAATGTTCTTGTAGGTGCGATGATAAGTACCCGACTCAGTATAGATATTGTCTTCTGGAGCAAACGGGTCTTCGGTGCTGTATTCTTTTCCACGCGGGTCCCAAAAATAGCTATCGCAATTCTCCTCGTCAGAGACCGTGAAGCTATAAGTCTCATAGTCACTGATTTGAAGGCGCAACACATAGGTGCTGTCGCAGAGCTTGTCGCCAAACTCATTATGGAAGGTCATCTCCACCCTATCTTGGCTCTCCGTATAAGTCATTCCGTTGATGGGCCAATAGAAAAAGTCGCAAGCCACCTTATCTTCCTCATTATAAAACTCCTCGTGGAACTTCAGGTCAAGCCTGTGCCTGACATCGCAGCCACCATTGGGGTCAGGCAGAATGATTTCATCAATGGTGTTCTCGTGGTAGGTGACTCCCGTTTTGTCCCAAGTCCAAGAAGGCGTTGTGCCATATTCGTAACACTCATACTGATAGACAACAGGCGGCATCTGATATTCATCTACTGTAAGCACCAATTTTTCCACCTTCAAACAGCCGTGGTTGTCGATGGTATCGAAATAGGCTATCTGTTCGTCTTGGTCATACAACGTTCCATGGAAATTGTATGACTGCCCGACGCAGATACTTGGGTCAACGAGTGTGGTGTCGTTTGCTGGATACACCGTCAAGTTGAGGCGGACGATGCTGTCGCAACCGTGAGCGGTATGGTCTGTATAAGCCTGTTCGCACGTTTGGCTGTATTCAACACCATAAAAAGTATAGCTTTCTCCTGGGCAAATATAGGCCGTGATAGTCGTCTCATCATAAGTCGGCCAGTTGTCCAAATGCAGGTAAATGGTCTTGTCGCAACCATATTGGGTTTGCGTATGATGCTCATAAGTGGATGGGGCGCTGACCGTTTGGCCATAGAAATCATAAGTATCGCCTTCACAAATGGTCTCATACTCATGTTCTTCTTCGTTGGGATGCACTATGATGCTGACACTCACATCTTGCGAACTGCCCCAACTATTGTCAGTGATATGACAGGTGTAGGTGGTAGTACCCACAGGAGGAGTCGCCACTGGATGCTGGATGTTGGCGTTATTCAAGCTATTGGCAGGCGTCCAACTATAGGAGTAGTTACCCGAGCCTCCCGTCGGCAAGGCATGAAGCGTGGTCGAATCGCCTTGGCAGAGTTCGGTATCATCGGCTGTGGCAGAGGCACTCATCGAGCCGACATAGACCGTACAAGTCGGATTGCCTACAAGCACCAGTTCACGGAAGGAGATGTCGTCCAAACCAAAGTCGTTACCATCGCCGTTAGTGTTTTGGTTCAGGATGGTGATGGTGGCAGTAGTCGAATTGCCGCTATACCAAAGCTCATAGAATTGTTCCCAAACCATAGTGGATACTGGTGCCGAGAACACCTCGCCAATCTGTGTGCCGTTGATGCTGAACTGGAGCAAGGCCATTTGTCCCGCGACACCAGCCAGCGTACAAGCCCAAGTCGAGAAGGCGTACCATTTATTGGGATGCACACTGATTTGTTCCGTCCATACATTCGTGCCAGGACTGATGGATCCATTGACCATCATGAAGTTACCGCTTCCGCCATGGCCGTATCCGTGGAAATTCTCATGGTGCAGGCTGGCGTCAGAGTCCACGTAATAGGTGCCTTCTGCCCAGAGGTTGGAATTGTACTGATATGACGACGTAAAGCCCGTATTGCCCTGGTTGAAATCGCCGTTGACGACACTCTCGTCACCTGGGGCATAACCTTCGCAAGTATAGGTAGTCGTCACCATAGGCGATGCTATCGTGACAGGCCCTTCAGTGGTAGACAAGCCCGTTGCAGGCGACCATTGGTAATACATGGCACCCGAGGCAGTCAGTGTCACCGACTGGCCAGGCTGAATGGTGGCCGATGGTGGCGTGATGACGACGGGTTGGCCAAAAACAGTCGTTGTCAAACAACTCAACAAAGCTACTATGATGGTAAAATGGAGTCTCATAAGTCATAACTTTGGGGTTCAATTATACATTTTTCCAAACAAAGTCATCAATATTATTGGTTTCCTTCGAAAAATTGATGCCAATTTTGAACAATTTCTGTCCGTTAGCGCTAAACGGCAGAGGATAGTCTTTCGCATCAATTTGCGCCAGAGCTTCCTTTGCCGTCTTATTGAATTTGAACTCAAAAACATAGGTGTATTGTTGGGCTGTCACCACCATATCAATGCGTCCGCTTGAAGTGTGATATTCAGCTTTCGTGTAATAACCCATCAGTCGGCAGATGGTGAACATCACATTTTGATAATGATTCTCCAAGTCACGTATCAGTTCGTATGGCGTGTCGGCAAAGAAGACCTTCATCCGGTTGAGGAAACTCTCAATGTCGCCATTACGAAGGTCGCGCACGAAATATTCGATGAAAGCCGAAGAACGGTTGTCGGTGTTTCCCGTATAACGAGGCAACAGGAAATTGAGGAAACTCTGCTCTACCTCACGATTGGGAAAACCAAGGTTGTAACTACCAAACTCCTTATTGTACCCTTTAATGGTAAGATACCCCGTCTGGTAAAACATAGCGATGGGTTCCTTGCTCAAACTCTCCTTGGCGGAGAGGTCGCTAGCCATAACATTTCCCGAAGAGAAATCCTGCAGGTCGTAGTCGCCGTTTTGCAACAGTTTGATGAGGAACGTCGGTGTGCCCGTCGAGAACCAATAATTGCGAAACTTCTTCTCTTCAAGCGCGTTGAGCACACTGAACGGATTGTACATATCCTTTGAAGTGTTTTCCGAGAAATGGTAACCATCATACATCTGTCGCATTTGCTCCATGATGGCGGCCTTGTCGGAACCTTCTTTTTGGGCGAAGTTTTCAAGATGCGCCCTAAAAGTTCTGTCTATCTCTTCAGCAGTTAGGCCACAGATGTCGGCATAGCGTTCGTCCAAGGATATGTCTGTCAGGTTGTTCAAATCGCTGAAAAGACTGATTTTAGAGAACTTTGAAACACCCGTAAGCATGGCAAAACGGATATATTCATCGCAAGTCTTCAAATTGCTGTAAAATGCTTTCAAGATGTTGCGGAAGTCTTGCTGCAAAGGCTCATTATCTATGGCTTGCAGAAGTGGCTTGTCGTATTCGTCAACGAGGATGGCGACTTCTTTGCCCATGCGCTGTGCAAGAGTCCTGATGATATATTTGAACCGTTGGGCAGGGTCGGTCGTTACTGACTTGATGCCATATTTCTCTTCCCAATCAATGAGGTTGGAATTGAGTGCTTCTAACAG
>Ga0310786_10001017_pt1 | contig 45017 bp, 34 predicted proteins | sample AusTroGonzalo_MG_FD_203881 | JGI IMG/M metagenome (GOLD analysis project Ga0310786, IMG submission 203881) | Bovine rumen microbial communities from tropical cattle in Woodstock, Queensland, Australia - Gonzalo_03 (v2) (version 2) | ecosystem: Host-associated > Mammals > Digestive system >...
TATTGATATACATTCCGCGTTGTGAGGGCTTTCCGCTGAGCTTGCGTCCGTCGATGGTGTACCAGTAATCACTCCCCTCGCCCTCGAGCGCAGGGCAGCCTCCTTAATCACCTTGTCCTGAGTCAGAGCTGTGTACAGCTCAGGCATCATCACGTAACGGTAGGTCTCTGCATACTTGCCCACCTTAATCAGTTGTTCTTTTGCTTTTACTTTAAGTGCCATAATTTTGTGTGTTTTTAAATGGTAAATAATTAATTTTGTAAATGTTTTTCACGGGTCGCAAGTCCGACTCCATTTTGCCGCTTAACTTAAGAAAATTATCTCGCTAGCTAAGAAAAAATATTTCTCTAGTTAGGGCGCAAATTTTATCTTTCTTATGACGATACAAAGGTACAAAATCTTGATAGCGGTTCATGAATACTTTGTAAGAATTATTTATTTACAACATTTCCCAAACATTGCAGTTGCTGCAGTGTTGCAGTTAGAAAATAGACTTGCGAAAACTGAAAAATATATCTATAATATATATATTATATATAATATATATAATTATAGCACTTTTCTGAGGTCGTGAAGGTACCCTTTCGAGAACTGCAACACTGCAGCAACTGCACATTTCTTTTTTCAATGATCATTTCTGAGTTTATGAATCGAGCCATCTGGTTTCCAGTTAATACATCTTCTGGTCGCAAAGTTACAAACATATTCTCTTATCGACAAATAATCACTGAACTTTCCTTCTATAATTCACATATTATTCGTAACTTTGCACCCGAAATGAACGAGACGAAGAAAGGTTTTATACAACTGCACCTCAGCGTGCTGCTGGCAGGATTTACAGGTTTGTTTGGCCGACTGATAACGCTGAACGAGGTAGATATTGTGTGGTATCGCATGCTGTTTACAAGCTGTCTGCTGCTGGTGTTTACTGGTCTGCCACGTGTGGGTTGGCGTAAGTTTCTGGAGCTGTGTGGCTGCGGCGCGCTGCTGGGACTGCACTGGATGCTGTTCTATGGCAGCATCAAGGCTTCGAACGTGTCGATAGGTGTTATCTGCTTCTCGCTCATCGGGTTCTTTACAGCTATCTTCGAACCGCTGATATTCAAGAAGCGGTTCTCGGCTATGGAGCTGTTTTTCTCTTTGATTACGGTGGCTGGTGTGCTGTGTATCTTCTCGCTGGATGCCCGCTATCGTTATGGCATCCTGATTGGTGTGGCATCATCGGCAGTATGTGCCCTTTATGCCATTTGCAACAAGAAGGCCAGCGTGGGTGTGCGCAGTCGCACGGTGCTGATGTATCAGATGTCGGGTGGACTCTTTATCGTCTCTGCCATCATTCCTGTATATCTGTGGTTCTTCCCCAGTCAGCAGCCTGTGGTGGTCCTTCCTGAAGGCAGCAACCTCTGGTTTATGCTGTGTCATGCGCTGTTCTGCACCGTTGGCATGTACCTGCTTCAGATACAGGCATTAAAACGTCTCTCGGCCTTCACCGTGAACCTGACGTATAATCTGGAGCCTTGCTACACGATTATACTGGCGTTCCTGATATTCGGTGAGGGCCGAGAGATTAATTTCTCGTTCTATCTTGGTATCGTGCTCATATTACTCAGCGTGCTGCTGCAGTCCATACGAGCGTGGCGTCCACAGGGCAAGTAGTCTTTATAGTCCTCTTGCCTTCAGCAGACTGGAGGCATCGGGCTGTTGCATACCTGTGAAGTCGGTGAACATCTGCATGAGGTCACCCGTATTGCCGCGACTCAGTATCTTATCACGGAAATCCTGTCCTGTCTCAGGCTTCAGGGCACCACGCTGGGCAAAGACATCAGCGATGTTGACTGCCAGCACCTCAGTCCACAGATAACTATAGTATCCTGCAGCATAGCCCCCACCCCATACATGGTTGAAGTAACTGGTGTAGTAGCGCGGAGGAACCTGGGCGTCGAGCAAGCCAATAGTCTTCAGCGCTTCGGTCTCGAAGGCCAGAGCCTGGTCGGCAGTGGGGATATCCTTAGATGCGAGCATGTGCCAGGCAAGGTCGATGCAGGTAGCAGACAGGTTCTCGCCAAGGGCGTATGCCGTCTGGAACGTGATGCTCTTCAACATTCGCTCCTTCAGTTCGGCAGGCATCGGCTCACCAGTCTCGTAGTGGCGGGCATAATGGTCGAAGACCTCAGGGATAGAGGCAAACGACTCGTTGAACTGTGACGGCATCTCCACAAAGTCGCGAGCCACATTGGTTCCACTCAGCCTGTTGTATTGACAGTCGGAGAGGATGCCATGCAAGGCATGTCCGAACTCATGGAACATCGTGGTGACCTCGTCCCAGGTGAGCAGCGAGGGCTGACCCTCTGGTGCCTTGGCACTGTTGCACACATTAAAGATAATGGGCAGTTGCTGACGCTGACGACTCTGTTCTGCAAAGTTGCTCATCCACGCGCCACCACGTTTGGTGGGACGACGGAAGTAGTCGCAATAGAAGAGTGCCAACGACTTGCCGTCCTTGTCGATGACCTCGAAGACCTGCATGTCAGGATGGTATGTGGGAATGTCTGTGCGCTCCTTGAATGTCAGGCCATAGACGCGGTTGGCGGCATAGAACACACCATTGATGAGCACGCTGTCGATATTGAAATAAGGCTTCACCTCGTCTTCAGAGATATTCAGCATCTCCTTCTTCATCTTCTCAGAATAGTAGAAGCGGTCGTAGGGCTGCAACTGGAATTGAGAATTGAGATTGGAGGATTGAGATTTGGCAAAATCCTCGATGGCTTTGGTCTCAGCCTGGGCCTTGGGCGTATATTCGCTAATCAGGTTTTGGAGGAAGGCATAGACGTTTTCGGGTGTCTTGGCCATCGTCTTCTCCAAAGAATAAGAGGCATAGTTGGGATAGCCCATAATCTCTGCCTGTTCTGCACGCAGCTTGGCTATCTCTACCACGATGGGGAAGGTGTTGTACTTGCCTGTGCCATCGGCTCGATGGATAGAGGCCTCGTAAACCTTCTTGCGCAACTCACGGTTGTCGAGGCTGGACAGCAGAGCCTGCTGTGTGGTGTTGACGATGACGATGGCATAGGGAGCTTTGCCGCCTCTGCTCTGAGCATCTTTGGCACACTGGGCAATATCGGCTTCGCTGAGACCTGCCAGATCTTCTTTCTTGTCTACCCACACGACTGCATCGTTGGTAGCAGCAGGAAGCTCGTCACCCCATTGCGTCTGCAACTCCGTGATGCGCAGGTTGATTTCCTTCATGCGAGCCATCTTGTCATCAGGCAGCAGGGCACCCTTGCGTACAAAGTCCTTATAGATTTCCTCCAGTAACTTCTGGTCCTCACCCTGTAGGTTGTTGTAATCACGATCATATACCTGACGGATGCGTTCGAACAGCGGTTTGTTGAACGATATCTCGTTTTCAAGGTCTGTCAGCATGGGCATCACCTTTTTCTCCGTCTCGCCAATCACTTCTGTCTTGTCGGCATCTAACAATGCCTCGAAGATGGCTCTCACACGGTCGAGTGTCTTACCGCTCTCCTCAAAAGCCAGGATGGTGTTCTCGAAGGTGGCAGAGTCTTTATTATCTACAATCTGCGCGATTTCATCACGTTTCTGTTGTATGGCAGCCTCAAAGGCGGGCAGGTAGTCAGTAGGCTGAATCTGGCTAAAGTCAGGAGCACCAAAAGGCAGGGTGCTTTCCTGTAGCAGAGGGTTCTCGCGCTGGGTCTCCTTGCAGCTGGTGAGCTGCAACATGGGTGTCGACAGCATGGCTGCCGAGATGCCGAGGGTCATCAGTTTCTTATTCATCTTCTTTCTAATTAAATGTCCTTGTTATAATAATAGGTTAAGTTTTGACCCTGCAAAGATACGAATAAGTCTGCATAACTCCTAATTTTTTAAAGCTTTCTTGCAAAATAGTTCGGAAAGAATTCGTAACTTTGCACCATGAAGCAACCGCAACTGGATTATTACAACATGGGAACTGGCGTCGTGGCCTTTAGCAGCACACGTCATGGAGGCTGCAGCAAGGGCAACTATGCTGCATTTAATATTAACAACTATTGTGGCGACAGCAAGGACGATATCCTCAACAACCGCAAGGCTCTTTGTGAGATGCTTGGTATCAGCAACGACCATCTGATAATGCCGCATCAGGTGCATCTCACGAAGGTGGCGAAGATTGATGAGACGTTCCTTTCGATGAGCCCCGAAAAGAGACAAACGGCTTTGGAAGGTGTCGATGCCTTAATGACAAACCTCAGAGGCGTTTGTATTGGTGTATCTACTGCAGACTGTATCCCCGTCTTGCTCTACGATGAGGTTCATCAAGCCGTTTGTGCCATTCATGCAGGATGGCGGGGTACTGTCAAACGAATCGTGATGAAAGCTGTTGAAGCGATGACGGCGGCTTATGGCACCCAGCCTCAGCAACTAGTGGCTCAGATAGGTCCTGGCATTCATCTCGACAGCTTCGAAGTGGGCGACGAGGTTTATGAGGCTTTCCAACAAGAAGGTTTTGACATGTCTGCCATCAGCGTCAAACAAGAAAAGTGGCACATCGATCTGCCCTTGTGCAATCGTCTGCAACTCATAGCATCCGGTTTGTTACCCCAGAATATAAAAGTGTCGCCTGTCTGTACTTTCCAACAGGCTGACAACTATTTCTCGGCGCGTCGCTTAGGCATCAATAGCGGTCGCATCTTCTCGGGCATCTTACTCTAATACATTATTATATATGGAACAACGACGTGCAATCATCGTGGGAGCCACTTCCGGCATCGGACTTGAGGTGGCTAAGGTATTAGCAAAAAAGGGATGGCTGGTGGGTATTGCGGGGCGTCGTCAAGAGCTGCTGGAACAAATTCAGCAGGAGCATCAAAATATTGTGGCCACAGAACAGATAGATGTGACTCAGTCAGACGCTCCTGACCACTTGCAGACATTGATAGAGAATCTCGGAGGCATGGACCTATATTTCCATAGCTCGGGCATTGGATATCAGAATGTTGAACTCGATATGGAGCGTGAACTGGCCACCGTTGAGACCAATGCCGTGGGTATGACCCGCATGGTGGGTGCAGCCTTCCATTACTTCGAAGTACATCCAGGGCAGAAGGGCCAGATTGCCGTTATAAGCAGTATCGCAGGCACTAAAGGACTTGGTGCTGCGCCTGCCTATTCAGCCACCAAGCGTTATGTGAACCATTATCTGGAGTGTCTCACCCAGCTTTGCCATATCCGTCGTTTGAGCCATATCAGCATCTACGACATCCGTCCAGGTTTTGTGCGCACTGCTCTTATCAGCGGCAGCAACTATCCTCTACAGCTCGATGCCGCCAAGGTAGCACAACAGATAGTAAAAAAACTCGAGCAGCGGCGCGCCATCATCACTATTGATTGGCGCTACCGTCTGCTCGTATTCTTTTGGCGCCTCATCCCACGTTGGCTGTGGGTGAGAATGCGTATAGCTTAACGCAGAGCGTAGCAGTTGTCGTTATAGACAGCCTCGCGAACCTGCATCATGCCAGCCTCATCATTAGAAACGGTCATCTTCTCACCGCTCTGCAAGGTAGCCTGGATGGTGCCATCGGCATTGAAACGGATAATCTCCTTGGTTACACCATTCTGAGTGATTGACCATGACTCAGTCTTGCTGTCGTGAGTAAACAGGGTTATCTCTCCATTAGGAGCCTTTACCTCATAACCGTCCTTTAAGGTCTTCACTGCATAGTAGCGACCGTCCTGGCCTTTCACGGTCTGCACCTTGTTGAGGGCCATGGGATTGCTTCCTGTCCAGAACTCAATGGTGTTGAGCACTACGGCATCGACGAAGAGACACACACCACCGACAATAGGCTGGAGGATGAGACCTACGATACCATTGACATACTTATTGCTGGTCATGTTGCACTGCCACTTCTCGTACTTGTTGAAGAGACTGAATGAACCAATACACGAACTGCACAGGAAAGAACCTGCCAACAGCACAACGGCTGCTCTTAAACTCATCTTTTTCATATCAATTTGTTTTAAAAGGTTTATAAGTGCTGGCAAAATTACACATTTTCTTTGAATAATACTACAATTTCACAGAAAATTTATCAATTAACTGACGATAGAGAGGATTTTGTCTCAGAATAGCGGGGCGACCCACTAATATCATCTGACGACGGGCTCGTGTCAGCGCCACATTGAGTTTACGGTCTATGGTCTGTCCCTCATCGTCAATAAAGGTGCTGGCAGTCAGGAAGTCCAGCTGATAGAAACGGCTCACCCCTAAGTCGTAGATAACGACCTCACGCTGTGAACCCTGATAGCGCTCTACGGTGTCTATGGTGATGGGGGACGGACTGAGGGCATCGCGGATGGCAGCAATCTGATTGCGATAAGTCACAATAATGCCCAGCGTCTTCTGAGGGTCGAAGCTGTCACCATAGAAACGACGGATACGTTGTGCCAGTAGGATAGTCATCTCAGCATCGCCTGGTACGAAGATGATGCGACGGCTCTTCAGCAGGTCATCGAGAGCATCCTGTGAGGGCAGGTCGTAATGGAGCGAGTCCTCCTGCTGATGGGGCAACGGTACAGGCTTCAGCCAGGTATTATAGAAATGGGTGCTGGCAAACTGCGCCACATCGGGGTGCATACGTCCCTGACGACTCAAGGTTCCAATGAATTGTGTACGCTGTTGGGCCACCTCCCAGTTGTAGAGACGTTGGAACAACGACTGGCGACAGTCGGTCAATCCAATAGCGTGGAGCAAGGGTGAGTCAACCTTTGCATCCTCAGGATTCTGCTGCACCACAGCAGGCAACTGCTTATGGTCGCCAATGAGTACAAAACGGTCTATCTGACTGCTGCTCAGTAAGCCGATAAGTCCTGGCTCCAATACCTGCGAAGCCTCATCGACAATGGCCAGAGAGAAATGAAGGCCATGCAGCAGGAAGGGACGGGCCTGCATCATCGATGTGGTGCCAATGACGATACGGGGATTATCTTCAAGGCCTGCCTCGCGGAGCATCGAACGAATCTCATCGACGGCACGGTTGGTGTAGGCCATGAGGAGGATATAGCCCAACGATTCATCGTTGGGAGTAGTGGTGGAGAGCTCTTCCTCCACCATGAAGCGGAGGGCCATCGAGGTCTTGCCTGTACCTGGAGGACCCACCAGCAGGAAATAGTCGCGAGCCTGCTTGGCTTTCAGCAGGATGTCATCATAATAGGGATTATAGGATTTAGAGAGCGTGATGGAGGTGTCAACCTCTGGTGCACGCTGTCCTAAGAGGAGGTCTTTCTTTCGTTGTGACGACAAAATGAACTGATGCAGACTGCGAATGTTACTACCCATAGACACATCGCTGCTGCCATGCTCTATGGCCCACTGCTTGTCGGAAGGAGCAAAAACGGCTTCGTTCTGTTGACCGTCGTTCAGAAGCACCACCATCTTTTCTGCCCCAATCTCCTGCAATGTGCCCTTATATAGAATATGGTGGCGCACATCGGGTTCATCGTCATACTGATACAGATAAACCATATCGCCCACTCGGAAGTTGAGGGTGGAGGACTGGGAGCTGATGTCTGAAGTATGAGGACTGAGGGTGATGAGATCGTAGCCGCCATAGGGGTCGGTCTTTTCGCGCTGCTTGATGTTAAGATTCAAAATGATGTTGCCCTGTTCCTGCTTTTCATTGAGTGGCATGAGCCACAGGTCGGAGTTACTACCTCCACTATGGTGCAACGTCTGTTCGCTGCTTCCTAACTTCTGTGCCCGTTGCTCACGATAGACAAAGGTCATCATGCGTTCATAATAGGCACGCTCTAAAGGATTGAGATTTGAGAATTGAGATTTGAGGATTTCTATCTCAGGCAGGATATACTGGTGAAAGTAGCCATCACGGGCTATACCTTTATATATAACATCGGCATTGAGCAAAGGAAGAATACGTCCGAAGCCGTCACGGGCGATGAGCAGCTCGGTAGCCACAACCTGATTCCTCAACTTGATGGCCTCACGAAACAGCGTACGATAATAGTTGACGATGACAAGACCCTTATCCGGCGTATAGCGAGAGTAGAGTAGACGGGTGTCCACCTGTGAGTCGCTCTTGCCGAAGTTATAACGCAACATGCCGTAATAGAGCAGCAGCTGCACATAGTGACTTTCCAGTTGTAGTCCATGAGCATCATGACTCTGATATTCAATCTTCTGATTCTTGCCAGACTTCTGTTCTACCAGCAGTCGCATGTCAGCAGTCATCAGGTCTACACGTCCCTGCAGTCCCAGTTTCTCACAGATAAATGAGGGTTCAAGAAGCGCTTGGGACTTGAGATTCGGAAACTGAGCATTAAGGATTTTGACTGCCTCGCGGATAACCTGCATCTGTTGTTCGGCTTCTTTCTCGAATTTCTCTTTGTCGAAGTCCTCGCAGGCAGCAAACCGCTCAGCCTGCTCACGATAGGAGCGCTGTAATGACAGTTGCGTGGTGGCCTCTGGGTTATTGATGATGTCGTCGAGCGCCGTACCAGCGAAGTTTCCCAATAGCGTGGCCTGGGTGTTAGGCCTAGGCTTTAGGCGATTTACCGTATAGAGCAGGGGATGATGCCCATAGGCAGTGAAGCAGGTAGCCAGCGATGAGATGTCAAGCATGAAGTCGGGCTCTACCACAATGATCTGAGGTCTAAGATGAGAGTCGTCAGAATGACAATCCAAGAGGTTGAGCTGCATCCCTTCACGCAGTACTTTCTGAAGATAGGTAAGGTCGCGGCCGCCCTCGGTACTGCCATAGTCAATGGTAATCTCACCATCCTCGCTTTCAGCGGTGATGGTGGTGGCATCGAAGGAACGAACGATACAACGCACGTATAGTTTGTTGACAGAAGGCAGAGTAGGACGCGGCTGGAGGTTGACAGGCAGCAGTTGTAACAGACTGCCAGGTACATCCTCATGGAACACCATATTAATAAATAAGGTAATGGCTCTCAGGTCGTAGAGCCACTCTTCCTTTGTCAGCTTCTCTTCTCCGTTGGAGTGACGACGTGCCTGTTGTATGGCCCACCGTTGCTGTGACTTCATGCCGCATTGCTTACAGACAAAGTCCACCTGTGAGAACAGGTTGCCAAAGGTGCCCCCTTGCGTTCTGCATCCCTCTGCCGCACAGAGTTTGATAATCTCGTGCAGCTGTCGGATGGTAGCTTGCTTGGGCTCTTCCTGTGCCAGCGTCAGACAGATATCGTATAGTTCCTTAGCGTTCATTTGGCTTGTTTCAAAGACTCTATATAATGATAGAGCTTTCTATAGAAAGGGTGGCGCGTCATCGTGGGACGATCGCCCAGGATGATGACCTTCATTCTGGCTCTAGTGATGGCCACATTCATGCGACGTAAGTCGCGAAGGAAGCCTATCTGCCCCTCATCGTTAGAGCGTACCAGCGAGATGATGATGATGTCGCGCTCCTGACCTTGGAAACCGTCAACGGTATTCACACTGATGCGTGTCCTGAATGGTTTTATCCATTCTTTCTTCCTGATTTGCTGACGCAGATACTGCACCTGAGCACGGTATGGCGAGATGATACCCACGTCGAGTCGCTCCTGGAGGATACGCTCCTTGCCTATCATCTCAAAGTAGGCCTGCAACGAGAGTAACGTCAGCTCGGCCTCGGTCTTGTTGATACGGCCGAACGACTCGCCCACGAATTCCTCCTTACCTTCATATTCCGAAGTATCAATCCATGTCATCGGCAAGTCCAAATCCAGGATACTGCGATGCTCCACCTCTGGTGCTGCTATCATCTGGTTGTGGTAGAACCAGTCGCTGGAGAAGCGCATGATATCTTCGTGCATCCGGTATTGGATGCGCAACAGCGTCACCACCTCAGGTTTCTCTTCCGCGATGCGCTCCATCAGCGTACGTCCCAGTCCACCCTTCAAGGCCTCATAACATTTCACCGTGGGTGGCAGCTGACAATGGTCGCCAGCCAGGATGACGCGACTTGCCCTGCGTATGGGAATCCAGCAGGCTGCCTCGAGGGCCTGGGCTGCCTCATCGATGAAGAGCGTACCGAACTTCATGCCGTCGAGCAGACGGTTGGCTGAGCCTACCAGGGTGCAGGCGATGACACGTGCCTCACCAAAGAGTTCGGCGTTGATACGTATTTCCAGCTCAGTGGCACGACTCTTCAGACGGTCCATCTTCTGATGCCAGTCATCGGTTCTCTTTCGCTGACTGCGCAATTCGCGGATAGCCTTACGGATGCTCCAGAGCTGGGGGTAATCGGGATGGGCCTCGAAACGACGTTCATAGGTGAACGACAGCATCTTATCGTCTACACGTACTGGATTGCCGATACGTAGTACGTTAAGCCCTCGGTCCACCAGTTTTTCACTGATCCAGTCCACTGCCATATTACTTTGGGCACATACCAGTACCTGACTCTCACGTCGTAAAGTCTCGTAGATAGCTTCTACTAGTGTGGTGGTCTTGCCTGTTCCTGGAGGGCCATGCACAATGGCCACATCCTTGGCTCGCAACACCTCGTTAACGGCATGTTGCTGAGTATCATTCAGATACGAAAATCCCATATCTGGAAACGAGAATGTCTCGGCCTTCTGGTGCGAATAGAAGAGGTCGCGCAGATATCCCAATCGACCCTTGGCTCTCATGGTACGTTCCAAGGCCTCGAACATCAGGCGATAAGAGGTCTCGTCGAAAAAGAGTTGCACACCCAGCTGACCATCACTTATCTGAAGGTCGGCAACAGAGAAACCATCAGGTACGCTGATAACCATCCGGTCGCCATCGACATAGCTCACGGTGCCAGTGGCAGAAAAGAAACGAATGGTCTTTTCCTGCTGTACAAAGAACTGTACTGGACGTCCAAACTCAAAGTTATGGTCTGTATCATCATCGTTCTGACGGAACACCTCCACGCAGTATTGGTTCAGTGAGTTATAGTACGACTTACCCACTCGCAGCGGCATCCAGGCATCACCACGCTTCACCCTCCGCAACATACCAAGTGCCTCGGTCTGCTGCTGAAAGGCTTGCTTTTCCTCGTCGTACTCCATCTGCAGCAGCATGCGTTGCCGTTGGAGTTCCAGGATGGGTGATGATATTTCTTTATTCATATTTTAAAATGGTGCAGGACGGCGGAACATCAGTCGGTTTTCTGTTACTGGATCAAGAAACGACAAGACTTCTGCATGCAGATACAAACGGTCGGCCTTATGACCATATAGACGGTCGCCCTTGATGGGGTTTGACAGTCCCTGTTCATGGGCACAATGCACCCGAAGCTGATGAGTGCGACCTGTACGAGGATCCAGCAGCACATTGTTACCACTCATCTTCACACAGAAGGTCTTGGCAGGCTTGCCGTGCTCATAATCCACCACCTGACGCGGTCGGTCCATGGGATCCGGACGCAAAGGGAGCTCGATGGTACAGCTGGGACTATCCATCGGACGTTCCAGCTGAGCCCTGTATAGCTTACTTACGGTGTGGTCACGAAACTGCATCTGCAGATGCTTATGGGCCTCTTTCGATAAAGCAACGACAAGGAGTCCTGAGGTATCCATATCAAGCCGATGCACCATATATGCCTCACCATATTTTGCGCGAAGGATACTCTCTACTGACGGCTGTTTACTGCGACCAGGCACAGATAGCATGCCAGCAGGCTTGCACACCACAGCATAGCGTCCTTCCACAACACTGACATATTCCAGTTCGCCTGTCTTCATGTCTTCCGTATCGGTAGTTAGGTCTTTGATATCTAACATCCACTCCAGGATAGGCTTGCACTTGCCGCGGCAGGCCGTATAGAAATGATCGTGATGACGAATCTCCATACTGGGAGAGCGTCCCTGCCAGAACTCGGCGATGCTGAGCGGCCGCAGATGATTCATAAAGGCAAACTGCAGCAACTTAGGAGCACAGCACTCGCCAGAACCTGAGGGAGGCACACCTTGTGGTGTGTCTGCGAATATCTCTGTCAGCGAACGGAAGTCGCCTTGTGTGTTCCTCATCATGAAATGATCAAACAGCCAGTGTTGCAGGGAGTCGGAGCGCATTTTCCTGCTGTATTTCAGATGCGTCAGCTCGGCTTCAATAGGTTTCAGCTGTTCTGCTGCAGCGGATAGGCGTTCGCTCCATTGTTTCTTCAGGCGTCGGAGTTCAGCTTTCTGAAACTGACTCTCACGAATCATCTCTGCCGTCTCACCCAGCGCCATCCGCTGTGCGTCACGTCGTGCCTTGGCCTCTGACATCAGCGTCTTGTAAGCTGCTATCTCGTCAGAGGCTTGTTTCTTCATGCGAGTCACCTCTTTTATTATAGTAGAACGTTCAGCCGATGACTCTATTTGTTCTACCTGCCTGTTGATATCCGAGATGCGAGCCTCCTCCTGCTTGAAGTAACCATTGGGCTGCAGATAGTCAAAGACGGCTGGCACAAACCAAGGCCAGTCCTCGCGTCCGCCAATCTGTCCGCTGTAGGCAGCAAGAAAGCCTAATTGTCCTGCCTCATCCTCACATACCAACACGCCAAACATCTTACCATTGGCCACCTCGTCGGCCCATGCCGTCTGCTGTCTCAGATAGGCTCGCACCTCATCAGCCGCCAACAGACAAAGCGGATGCGGCTCATAGTCCAGCGGGTTGTTCAACTGCTGGGGACGAGGAAGGGTGGTATGTAGTGGGTGAAACTCCGTCATGGTGTGCAAAGTTACAAATAAGTAGGCGAAAAGCAAAGCGAAAACGCTTTTTTCTCATTTCTTCGTCTTTTTCTTTCTTTTTTTAGGACTTATTTTGTATCTTTGCAGGCTGGGAGGACTATAAATAATAACTAACGTGATGAAGAGACTTCTTATAATGTTGCAATTCGCCGCCATCTTGATGGCTAGTTGCTCAAGCGATAATGATATGGAACAGCAGATAGACGAACTCTATGACAGTATGTCGCAGGAGGAACGCATCGCTCAGTTGCGAAGCATGTATATGGATGAGCTGTTCGACGAACAGGGTCGGTTGGATACTGCCAAATGTCGCCAGTTGATTCCTAATGGCATAGGCCATTTCTCGCAATATGCCAGTCAGATGCCTCGTGAGGCCGACGAGCTGCGCGACCGTGTGGCTGCCGTACAGGAATGGCTGATGGAGAACACACCTCACAGCATTCCAGCTCTTTTCCACGAGGAGGTGCTCTCTGGCATCAATACCCGTGGTGCCACTATTTATCCCCAGCAGATAGGTCAGGCCTGTTCGTTTAATACCGAACTGGCACAAATCAAGACCCACCAGACGGGACTCACCATGCGCAAGATGGGTGGTGTGCTGTCGCTGTCGCCCATGGTCGATGTGTGTCGCAACCCCTCTTTCAACCGCTTGGAGGAATCGTATGGCGAAGATGCTTACCTCTCGGCCATGATGGGTGTGGCCTTTGTGAGAGGCCTGCAGCAGTCGGACCTAAAGCATGGTGTGGGTGCCTGCTCTAAACACTATCTGGGCTATGGCGGTGGCGGCGATGCCGACGAGAAAGAACTGATGGAAGAGATATTGATGCCTCACGAGGCGATGATTCGTTTGGCAGGCAGCAAGGCGCTGATGCCTGGTTATCATGCTGTGCATGGCATCAACTGCGTGGCTAATGATGAGATTCTTAACGACATCCTGCGTGGCTATCTGGGTTTCGACGGTATGGTGGTGAGCGACTATACCGCCATAGACCAACTGCCCGACCAGAAAGACCCCATCCACAAGACAGCGGCTGCCATCAATGGTGGTAATGATGTGGACTTCCCACAGGGCGACAACTACAAATTCCTGCAGCAGGCCATCGACCAGGGACTGGTGAAGCCTGAGGCCTTTGAACGTGCTGTGAAGGATGTGCTGCGCTATAAATATCGTGCTGGCTTCATGGACAAGAATCCTTATTTATATAGTAAGGAGCACATTATCCTCGATACTCCCAAGGAGCGCCAGACGGCATATAAGATTGCCACCCAATCGGTGGTGCTACTTGAGAATAACGGCATCCTTCCCATCAAGCGTCAAACCACCATCTTCAACGCCCAAACCTCAAATGTCAAGATTCTTCTCACTGGTCCCAATGCCAATTCGATGTGGGCCATGTGTGGCGACTATTCGTTCCCTGCTATGAGCTATTTCTGGAAGAAGGTAACGGAAGACCTTGACCATCCACATGTCATCACCCTGTTGGAAGGCATGAAGGACAACAAGACCGAGGATATCGATATCATGTATTCCAGGGGTTGCGACTGGACAGAGACCATCGAGACCGACTTCAAGAAGGGTGGCGACATCAGAGCGTGGGAGTATGATATCCTGCATAGAAAGGTGGATGCTGGCGAGAAGGCCGATAAGGATGAAGCTCTCAGGATGGCTGAGCAATGTGATGTGATTATTGCTGCTGTGGGCGAAAATGTGATGCTTTGCGGCGAGAATCGTGATCGACAGGGACTCCGTCTGCCAGGTCATCAGGAGCAGTTTGTGAAAGAGCTCATTAACACAGGTAAACCTGTGGTGCTGGTAGTCTTTGGAGGTCGTGCTCAAGTCATCTCTGGCTTGGCCGAACGCTGTGCAGCCGTTATTCAGGCCTGGTATCCTGGCGAGGAGGGCGGTCATGCTGTGGCCGACATCCTTTATGGTAACGTGTCGCCTTCTGCCAAGCTGTCTGTCAGCTATCCCAAGCATGAGATTCGTAAGTCCATCTGTTATAATACCCAATCCTCCAACCTCAAGTCTCAAATCCAATGGCCTTTCGGCTATGGATTGAGCTACACCTCTTTTGAATATAAGAACCTGAAGGTTGACAGCGTGGCCTCAACGTCAAACAAGTGCATCACCCTTTCGTTTGACGTGACGAACACAGGACAGATGGAGGCCGACGAGATTGCACAGATTTACCTGTCGCCTCAAGACCAAAATTCCAACCTCAAGCCACTCACTCTCCAAGGCTTTGTCCGCATACCTCTCCGCGCTGGACAAACCAAGACGGTGAAGGCCAAGCTTTATGTCGAGCAGTTTGGCTATTACACCCATGAGGGTGATCGATTCTGGAATGTTTCGCCAGGCGATTACACCATTAAGATTGGTGCTTCGTCTGCCGATATCCGCTTGGAACATCATGTGGTGCTGACGGGCGAGACCTATAAAAAACCTCTGCGCGAATACTATTTCTCGGAAGTTTTCGTTAACTAAATAATAATAACTTTAAACCATCAAACAAAAAACAAAAATGAAAAGAACACTTTTATCGTTCATCATGCCGTGCCTCGCAGCATTTGCCATGGCACAGCCAGGAGGCGGTTTCGGAGGCGGCTTTGGCGGCTTCGGAGGCTTCCAGCAGCAAGCAAAGCTTGAAACCAGTCAAGAGTGGAAAGATGTGAACTATGCTGGCGATGACCAGGCTTATCACACCTGCGACATCTACCTGCCCAAGAAAGAGGCAGCCAGCTATCCTGTAGTTATCCATATCTACGGAAGCGCTTGGTTCAGCAACAACAGCAAGGGGAATGCCGACCTCGGCACCATCGTCAAGGCTCTGCTCGATGCTGGCTATGCTGTGGTTTGTCCTAACCACCGTAGCAGCATGGATGCCAAGTGGCCTGCACAGATTCACGACATCCGTGCCGTTATCCGTTTTGTACGTGGTGAGGCTGCCAAATACAAGTTCGACACCTCATTCATTGCCACCAGTGGTTTCTCAAGTGGTGGTCATCTCTCATCAACAGCAGCTACCACCAGCGGCATCAAGCAGACCAAAGTGGGTACTGTTGACATCGATCTCGAAGGTAATGTGGGCAACTATCTCAATGAGAGTAGCACCGTCAATGCCGCCTGCGACTGGTCTGGTCCTGTTGACCTGACGGCTATGGACTGCGGCGAAGGCATGAAGATGGGTGAGAACAGTCCTGAGGACGTGCTGCTGGGCTCGAAACTGGCACAAGAGCCTGACAAGTATCGCAGCCTGAGTGCTACCTACTATGTCAGCAAGAAGAATCCTCCCATCATCATCTTCCATGGCGAGAAAGACAATGTGGTGCCCTGCTGTCAGGGTAAGATGTTCTATGAGTTGTTGGTAGCTGCTGGTGTCAAAACTGAAGCTACCTTCGTACCAGAAGGTGGTCACGGCATGGGCATGTATAGCGAAGAGAACCTCCAGAAGATGGTGAACTTCCTCAACGCTGCACGTACAGGCAAGTAATTTCCTTTTTTAAAACAAATAAACAAGGCCTTGGATTTCGTTCTAAGGCCTTGTTCTTTTGTTTCATCAAGACAGTATTCCATAATATTAACCACGGAATTTCTTCTCAAATAGGAGTGGCATTTGGGTCTCGACTTTCAAAATCGTAAAAAAATGTCTCAATATTTACAAATTCTTCATGTCAAGGCGTTCTACGCTATGATTTCTCAGGAAAATTACTTACCTTTGCAGTAACAAAGTATTAACACTTACTTTTGTTTCATAGTATACAATTTTATATTAGGCTGACCAAATCTCGCCATTCGTGAGAATCGCGGGTGTAATTTAAAGAACTAGACATTATAAGGTTCGCATCAGATAATCATCTGATGTTGTTTTAAGTTAATTATTTACCCTCTGCGGATTGTGAAATTCGCAGAGGGTTTTTTAATGTAACAACACATGGGAACAGTCCCACTGTGAGAGGTGAATTTAATTTTGCTTTTTCTTGAACATCAGATTAACGCCGCTCTGAAATTCTGTAGGCGTAATGCCAAAGGAGAACTTAAAGGCGCTAATGTAGGCTGCTGAATTCCTGAAACCGCACATGTTGATAATGTCGTCTGTCGAGAGATCTGTGTGCTCCATGAGTAACTTTGCAGCATATTCTGCTCGCAGCGAGTTAATATAGTCAAGTGTTCTGGCGGGGTCCTTATACCGAGGCACCAGTTTGCAGAACGTCTCCTCTGTAACTCCCATAAACTTAACCAAGGCATCATGGTCGAAGTCAGGATCTGCAAAGGGTCTCTCCTTATTAAGACGAGCATCCATCTTCACGAAGAAGCTCTGTTCGTCGTCCTTCTGGCCCCCTAAGGCTTCCTTGGTCTTCTTCAGCTTGTCCTTCAGAATCTTTTCCTGCTCATCCAGCGATGTCACCTCATCGCCCACTATGGCACGATAGTCGTCAAGTGCCGTAAGGATGCGTCGAAGCTGTTCGTTTCGCTGACTGACAATCCTGTTATAATGTATACTGAAGGCTCCCATCACAATGAGTACTACCACAATGAATACGAGTATCACGATGATGTGATTAGCATCGGATAGCGTATAGCCATTGGCGTAGCAGAAGGGAGTCGCCAATAATAGCATTGAGGCACTTGAAACAATTCTCTTTTTCATCATTAGATTGTTTTTGTTTTATATCATGTTTGATGTAAAGCTCGTTGAAACCGTCTAGTTTCGTTAACTTTATGGATGCAAATATAAACAATTTATAACAAATTACAAAATTCTGAGCTAGTTTTTCTTCAAATTTTGTAAATTCTGAGACTCTTTTTTACGATTTTGAAACTTCAGGCTGCGTTTTTCCCCTTTTATCTAAGAAAAATGATTGAGATATGAATAAGAGAGACCCTGCTGTGTGAAGCATAAGAAAAGCTCTTGAAACGTTAATTTATTGAAAAACGATAAACTTTTATCGAATTAATTTGGTTGATAAGAGAATAATATATACCTTTGCATATCGAAAATCAATAAATAACAAAAATAAAACGATAAAAGAATATGGAAACTAAAGCATTATTCAGCAAAATGATTAAGAATTGGCCAGGCCTTATCTTCATCATGGCTTTGGCATGTCTCATGGCTTGGTTGATGAATGACGACATCAACAGGATGCAGGCAGCCACCACGAACTATGAGTACTATCAGAACTTCATTTATCTGATTGAGAACATTGCCATCACCTATTTCTTCTGCATCGTCATGCTGATGATATTCTTTACTTATAGTAATAAGCAATACTCGAAGTGGTGCGTGCGTCTGTTCTATGTGCTGGGCATATCAGTTCTTGCTTATTACGTGATGGCAGGCCAGTTTAATTCGTATGTGTTTAACATGATTGAGAGCGAATACCTTGAAAAATATCCCAAGATGGCTCATTCGTTATATACTGGTCCGCTGTACTGGATGTTTGTTGGCTACTTCTTTGTTCCAAAGATTCTGAAGGACGCCAGAAAGATGAAGGAAGAACAAGACTTAACCGTTTGAAGCCATGGGAAGAATCATCGTTAATCTAGACGTGGAACTGGCTAAGCGTAAAATGTCGCTGAGTGAGTTGGCAGAGAAAGTTGGCCTGACACTGGCCAACCTCTCAATCCTGAAGACGGGCAAGGCTAAGGCCGTACGCTTCACCACCCTCGAGACCATCTGCCGCGTGCTTGACTGTCAGCCAGGTGACATTCTGGAGTATAGGGACGAGGAATGAGATAGTCAGTTCTCGTTCTCTGTCATTTTCATGACATCATCCACAGAAAACTTGCCTGAGAAGACCATCAGGGTGACCTCATCATCATCCTCGTCAACCTGCATGAGGACGATGGACTGCTGTTTGTTCTGTGTAAAATAGATGTTGACCTTCTGATCGTCATCGTTTATCTGCATCAGCACTTCATACTTATCGCGAGCAAGGATGGTCTTGACCTCGTTCTTCAGTTTCTTGCAAGCGCTCTTTTCGTCAGAATGGATAATCTGGATGCCACTCAACTTGTTGGAGAGTGCCTTGATATCCACATTGGGGATGGAGGGCGTGTTGTTCTTGCCTGCCATAGCCAGCATATACTTTGAAATAAAAACATAGGTCACATCCTTCGTGTCGGCATATTTCTCGAATGCCTTTACCTGGGCGCCTGCATTAAGACTGAAGAGAGCCACCACGGCGCAAAGCAGGAATTTGATGATTGTCTGTTTCATACTATTTCATTACTTTTAATCGTTCGTTCAATGTATTCTCGGCCTTGTCGCTCAGCGCTTTAGCCTTCTCCAATTGTCCCATGCCCTTGTTCAGGTTGGCAGCCAAGAGCAGCAGCGCACGCTCAGCCTCCTGTTGTGCCACGACAGGGTCTTGGTAGGTGTCCTGCTCAGCCAGATTTGTATATTTCTCCTGACTGAGTATGTGATAGCCCACACCAAAGACAAGGGCGACGCAGGCTGCAGCAGCTGTGTAGCGCAGCACTCTGGGAAGGGGGAGACGACGTGTGACAGCCTTTTTCTTCTTCTCTTCTTGCTCCCATTCGTCAATCTTGTTTGAGAGTCGTTGTTCCAGCCCTTCTGGGATGGGAATCTTCTCTAAAGCTTCAAAGTTCAGTTCGTCCATGTCTTTGTCATTTTTTGGAATTGCTGTTTCAGTTTCTGTCGCGTTCGCATCACAATGATGCGGATATTACCTTGCGAGAGGCCTGTGTCGCGTTCTATCTCTTCGTAGGAACGGTCTTCCACCAAATGCATTCGGATGATCTTTCCATCACGCTGTGGCAGCTGCCCGATAAGTGTTTCCATCTGCGACGCCTCGTCGCGTGAGTCAATCTGACTGTCCAGACTCCTTTCGTCAGGCGGTTCAGTATGGGACTCAATATCCTCGGAGGCGTTGATATGCTTCTGACGTCGCTGACTGACGAACAGGTTTCGCATCATGACGACAAGATAAGCTTCCGTCGCTACCACATCAGCCAGCTCCTCGCGCTTCTGCCACAGCTTCAGATACAAGTCCTGAAGCAGGTCTTCGGCATCCTGCGCATTGCCCGTCAACTGATAGGCCACCCTGTAGAGCAGCCTGTGGTGAGGCATAAACCGTTGCTTAAACTCCTGTGCGTCCATCTGCCACGACAGCTCTTTAGTTCGTTCCAGACATCTTCTTTAACAGTTCGGACAGGTCGAGGGTTCCATTGATAACCACCAGCTGTGCCTCATCATCCTCTATAGACATGATAACATTGATAGTCTTGTCACCCTCCTTAGCCTGACATATCTTCACCGTTTCACCATCCTCGCCATTCATGTCAACCAGCGTCTGCCATTTCTTGCCTTTCAGCAACTTCTGGGCCGACTTCTTCAACTTGGCGGCAGATTCTTCCTCTTCGCAATGGAACACCATGATATCGTCAATTACCTTGACAATCTCACTGGCAGTATTGCCCAAATTGATGATGTCGCCAACTTGGACTCCATTACCCTGCTCAGCTGCAACCTCAAGCATGGACTTGTCAATGTGGACAAACTCCACACCATCGATTTTTGCCAACTTATTGAAGGCCTTGCTCTGAGCATGAGCACAAATGCAAACCATAGACAAAACGGCACATACTGCCAACTGTTTCATAATCCTTTTCATACGATTCTTTCTTTTTTTGTTAATGAATGATTAATTTTTTACTGTTAGAGTGTCATCGTCATACACTTCTATTCATACTAACGCCAGTTTCTTGGTGTTTGTTACAAAGAATCATCATTTTTTTATAAAATAATCAAGGGGGCAGTATTTCCGCCCCCTTGACTGTTATAATTTAATAAGGTGTTAACGCTTCATCAGGATCTTGCGACCATTCTTGATGATAAGACCCTTATAGTTAGCATCGACCTTCTGACCCTTGAGGTTATAGATGACCTCCTTCGTAGGCTCAGCCATGATGACAGACTCAATGCCAGTGTTCTCTGTGCAGATGAATTTCACCTTGTCGATGTTACAGTTGGCACCTGTGATGGTGAAGCGGATAATCTGCTGACCCTCTGTCAAGTTCTTAGAGAGCTCGCCCTTCACTACCTTGTAGGTACCCCAGTCGTTGTTGGCAGTCTGAGGCACATCAACCTGAGCCAGCTTGGTGCTCACCTTGCCATTCTTCACCAGTCCGATGCTGAAGCCAGAGCCAGTAGAACCAGACGATACGGTAGCCTCGTAGCTGTACTTGCCAGGAGCGGTGACATTGACAGTATATTCTGTCCACTCGTCAACAGCGGTATAGCCGATGCAAGTGCCGTTGTTGCCCTTCACCAGGTCGAGGCCCTCATTGTCAGTACGATAGTTAGCATCGCCCTCGTCGTTAGAGTCTTTGTCGTGGAATGACACACCCTCGCCACCCTTGTCGAAGTCCTCGGCCTGGATGATGCCAGGAATGGTGATGACATTCTTATAAGGACCACGCTTGGCGTTGACCTTCAGCGTCTTCTTGACTGATGTCTTTGACTTTCCATCAGCATTGGTGACGACAGCAATGATGGTCTGAGATCCTGCCATCGTAGGCACATATTCAAACTTGTATGGCGTGGTCTCAGGGAATTCAGTCATCGTACCAATCAGCAGGTCGTTAGCATAGATATTCACCTCAGCAATGGGGCTGTTGTCTGATCTCGGCGTCACGCTGATAATAGTGGTGTCGCCAGCAGTTACCGTTGAAGGCTGAATAGAGTTGATAGTCATCGCCATGGTCTTATCCTCCTCATATCGCTTGAAGGTCAGGCTCTTGATATAGAAGCCGCCTTTATCGACGAGCAGTGTGATGACGTGCCGACCAGCACGCAGAGTGTCCTGTGTCACATAATGCAGCTTGTGATAGTCGTTGATGCTCTCAGTCTTGGGAACAGTCAGATACTCTGTGATATAAGTGAGGTTTTCTGGAGCATATTCTGCCAGATGGAACATACCACCACTCTTGTTAGAAGCCACCTCAGCATCGATAGCGTAGATACCGTCCTCTGCTACATCAACTGTATATTCCATCCAAGCGCCATCCTTCGTGACTGAATTAGTGCGAGAGGCGCTACTATATGTTACACCAGATGCACCCTTGTCGTATTCTGTCACATTAATGACACCAGGAATCTGTGGGACGGTCTCGTTGTAAGGCTCGCGCTTAGTGGTATTTGACAGTACGTTATAGCGACCATAGCGCTCATAAGTGGTGCTGTCAGTAGCGGTAACCACAGCCTTGGTGTTCAACCAGCCAGTCTTGCTGGAAGTATATTCAAAGATGTAGGGGGCCTCTGTCTTGGTGCCTACCAGTTCTTCACCTACATAGAAATCCACCTTTGCAATGGTCTTGGTGGCCAGTTTGGCACGTACGCAGATGGTCTGCACATCGTTCTTGGCTACTTTAAGAGAAGCAGGACGGATATAGATAGAAGCCTCTTTCTTGGTGCCAGGGAAGGGACCAACGGCATTCTTGGCTGCATCAGTCTCCATATATTCCTTAATCCAGGTCATTGCAGGACGTTCTGCTCCGTTTCTGTAAAGACCAGAGTTATCCACCCAGGTTCTTCCAAGAATATAACCCCACAGGGTGACGCCAGCACAATAGGGAGCTTCCCACATAGCAGGTAACACCTTCTGATACTGGGCCTTCTGCTCGGCATCGTCAGCCTTGTCGATATCCAGCTCTGTAATGAACATTGGCATCTGCAGGGCATCCTGCTGCTTCTTCAATGCTTTTTTCAGATTGCTCTCGCTGATATCGTTCACATCGTGCGACTGGTTGCCATAGGCATCGATAGGCGCTCCAGCATCGCGCAGGGTGCGAACCAAATCGATGTAATTATCGATATCCCACTGGATAGAGTTGTAATCATTATAGATAAGGATGGCATCTGGCCAACGCTCATAGGCCATCTCAAAGGCCTTGATAAGCCAGTCGTAGCCAGTCTTTCCGCCACCACCCAAAGTTTCCTTCATCATGGGGTTGCCCTGCTGGTGCATACCTACAGCTTCGTTCACCACGTCAATCATGGGCAGGGTCTTGTACTTGGTCTTGGCTTTGTTAAACCAGTTGGTCAAGGCAGAGAAACGCTCCTTGGCCGAGAGACTCTCCAACCAACTAGGATACTGGGCACCCCACACCAGGGCATGGAACTTGTAAGTGAAGTTGTGGTTCTTGGCGTAATTGAAAGCGTTGTCGGCACCGCTCCAGTTGAAATTGCCACGGTTGCCTTCTACAGACGACCATTTGGACTCGTTTTCACAAGTAACCTGATTCCAAAGCTGATAGAACTTTGGAACACCACCACCAGCATCCATCTGATAGCCAGTAGTAATGTTACCCAGATACTTGTATGGGTTTTGTGAAATTTGTGCATTGGCTTGCTGAGGCATCAAGAAAGAAGCCATCAAAAGCAGACCTACGGTAGGTAAATGTTTGAGCATATACATCGAGTATTTAGTTATTGAATATTCGATGCAAAGGTAGTGCTTTTTTTCAATAATAGGTTTCAAATATGTTTCATATTAGTTTTTTTTTGCAGAAAAGTTGCAATATGTGGAATAAAATGCGTATATTTGCGCTCTCATGATGAAATAAAGGTAAAAACTAATACTCATATGAAGAAACTGTCATCTTTTCTCCTGCTGTCGCTCCTCGCCGTCTGTGCTTGGGCGCAAGGACCTAATAACTCTGGCACCTACTATCAGGATGCCAACGGCAAGAAGGGGGCTGAACTCAAGACGGCCCTTAGCTCCATTATCTATAACCGTACAGAACGAAGCTATGGTGACCTCTGGACTGATTTCATGACTACTGATGCTCGTCCTGACGGCAAGGTATGGGATATGTATTCCAACATCACCGACTTCACCTTTGGCACAGACCAGGATCGTGGTAGTGGCGGAGGTAAAGAAGGCGAATATTATAATCGCGAACACTCATTTCCCAATAGCTGGTTTGGGGGTAAGGTGCAGCCTATGTATACAGACCTTCATCACATGTATCCTACTGATAAGTTGGTTAACAATAAGCGCGGCAACAATCCTTTTGGCGAGACCAATGGCGAGAGCTATAAGTCAGCCAATGGTTTCAGCAAGCTTGGCAGTTGCACCGTTGAGGGATATACGGGTATAGTATTCGAGCCTAACGATGAGTACAAGGGCGACTTTGCACGCACCTATTTCTATATGGTAACCTGTTACGAAGAAAAACTACCAGATTGGTATAGTAACTACGCTGAGTCACGTCCTACTCTCGATGGCAACAAGTATCCTGGACTCGCTGAATGGCAGTTGGAGATGCTGATGAAATGGGCAAAAGAGGACGCCGTGAGCGAAAAGGAAGTCAATCGCAACAATGCAGTATATGACATCCAAAGCAATCGTAACCCCTTCATCGACTATCCTGGACTCGAGGACTATATCTGGGGCGACAAGAAAGACGAGGCCTTCAGCTACAATAACTATGGTGGCGAGGAAACAGGAATCAAAGATTCCAAAACCTCAATTCTCAAACCTCAAACATCAAACCTCTTCGACCTTCAGGGCCGTCGCGTGCTGCAACCTAGCAAAGGTCTCTATATCAGGAATGGACGCAAAGTGCTGTTGAAGTAAATGAATGAGAAAACGCGCCTTTTCATCGAGAATAACCTCAATGCCGACATCCGTCAGCTGGCATTGCAGGGCAGCAAGGATTCAGAGATAGACCTGCCCTTGGCGTTGCGCCAGATAGCAGGCAGACAGACAGCCCGTCGAAAGTTGCCTTCATGGGCAGCCCTCGACGGACTGCTGTTCCCGCCTCATCTCAACATGGAACAATGCAGCAGCGAACAGACAGCCCGCTATAAAGCTGACATCTGTCGCCGCCTGCTAGAAACCCTTCACAATCCTCCCTCCACCCTTCACCCATCACCCTTCACCAGCCTAACAGACCTTACAGGCGGCTTTGGTGTTGACTTCTCATGGATGAGTAAGGCCTTCGACGAGGCCACCTATGTGGAACGTGATAGCGAACTTTTCTCCATTTCATCGCACAATTTCGGCCTTGTGAACTTTGTGAACTCTGTGAAAACGCTGAATATGGATGGTATCGACTATCTGCACCAAATGAATCATGCCACCATTATCTTCCTCGACCCAGCCCGTCGTGATGACAAGGGAGCACGCACCTACGGCATTGCCGACTGCACCCCAAACGTGCTGGAGATAAAGGACGAGCTGCTGCAAAAGGCCGATATCGTCATCCTCAAGCTCTCTCCCATGCTCGACTGGCGCAAAGCCATCAGCGACCTTGGTGAGCAATATGTCCGTGAGGTCCATATCGTCTCTGTGCAAAACGAGTGTAAAGAGCTGCTCCTGGTCCTCTCGGCCTCGCAGCCAGCCCCACCCTATGCCCTCTTCACCATCAATCTCCTCTCCGATGGCACCTCCCAGCAGTTCCATGTCCCTTCTTCCGTCACCCTTCACCCTTCACCATTACTATCCTCCCTTCACCCGTCACCTGTCACCCTTCACCAATATTTATACGAACCCAACGCCTCCATCATGAAGGCAGGCTGTTTTCAGGAGTTGGCACAGCACTATAACGTTCAGCCTCTGGCTCCCAACAGCCACCTCTTCGTCTCTGACCAGCCCATCGCCGACTTCCCTGGCCGCAGCTTTCAGATTTCCGCTATTTCATCGATGAACAAAAAGGAGCTAAAAACCGTCCTGAGTGATATCCACAGCGCCAACATCACCACCAGGAACTTCCCCCTCTCCGTTGCCGACCTCCGCAAAAAGCTCAAACTTGCTGATGGAGGCAACGTCTATATCTTCGCCACCACCCTTGCCAACAACCAGCACGTCCTCATCGTCTGCTCTATCTAAGAAAAGATAAAATATTTTGCGCCCTAACTAGGAAAAAATATTTTCCCAACTAGGGAAAAATATTTTCCTAACTAGCGAGATAAAAATCCTTCCTTTTTTCTCTTAATCTTAATTCAGGAAAAACAGGCTGACGCCAACGACGGAGATGATGGCACCAAAGACGGCACGCCAAGTGATTTTCTCGTGGAAGAGCCAATAAGAAGGTAAGATGATAATGATAGGCGTCATAGCCATCAGCGTGGAGGCGATGCCAGCACCAGTATATTGCACAGCCATGAGCGAGAAGCCCACCCCAACGAAAGGTCCAAAGATAGTGGTGGCTGTGGCTACGCTCAAGCCCTTTTTGTCGTGCATGGCTTCACGCAAAGGTTTGAACCCATCACGAAACCAAAGTAATAATGTGAAGCCGATGATGCCTGCCACACAACGATAGAAGTTGGCATTAAAGGGCACCAGCCACTCAGGCATATCAGCAGAGGCGACGTAATGGTCCATGCCTATCTTGCTCAGCACCAGTCCAATGCCTTGACATACTGCTGCCCCAATGGCGAAGAGCACACCATTGAGGGGCAGTTTCAGCGACACTTTATGATGCTCGCCACGTCCCAGTACTGAGATGCTGATACCCAGAAGCGTCACCATCATGGCCACGATGCTCATGGCGTTCATCTGCTGACCTAACGTCACCCAGGCCATCAGGGCGGCAGCCAATGGGGCCAGCGTCATGAAAAGCTGTCCATAACGCGAACCTATTATTATATAGCACTGGAAGAGGCAGAAGTCGCCTATGACATAACCCACGAGTCCTGAAAGCAGCATCCAGCCTGCGGCTTCAAACGATGCTCCTGTAGGCAAGGGACTCCCCGTTGCTACAGCAAAGAGCACCAGCGAGAACACCAGTGCCAAAGCCATTCTTAGCACGTTCAGCGTCAGGTTGCCCAGTCGCTTTGAGCCAAACTCGCTCAACAGCGCCGTTGCCGTCCACGAGAACGCTACACCTATTGATATCAGTTCACCTAAGTATGTCATAGTCTGTTTTGTGTAAAAAATCATCCAGGTCTTTCGGCCTGGATGAGATAATTGTTAAAGATGTAATGTCTGTTAGTCAACGCGCTCCTTTACTTCTTCCTGGCGAACGCGAACCTTCTTCACCTTTCTGGTTTCCTTCTTCTCTACCTCAGCATCCTCGTAGACGGTAACCTTGAAAGTACCCTCACCAGTGATGATGACGCAACGGTTCTTGTCGTTCTCCTCAAACGGCTGAACGGTGTCGCCCTTTGAGTCGGTCTTGATGCGAGAAGCGTCGATGCCGTGCTCGTCGACCAGCTTCTTGGTGACATCCTCTGCACGCAGCTTAGCATACTTGGCATTGATCTTAGGAGTACCTGTGCCCTTGTCGGCATAACCTGTTACGGTGAATACTGCATCGTCGCTGGTCTTCATCAGGTCGGCCACCTTCTTAATGGCTTCGTCAACACCAGCAGCCTTGTCAGCATCGCTCTGGGCAATCTTGAAGAAGATGGCCTCGTTCATGTTCTTCTTCTCCTTCACTTCCTTAGGACGCTTAACAATCTCCTTGGTAACGTAAGGCTCGTCAACCTCAATGGTATCAACGATTTCAACCATCTTGGTGATGTACTTAGGAGCAGCGCTCTTCTGGTTGAAGCGGAAGCTCAGACCCAGCATAGCGGTGAACATCCAGTCGTCAGAGTTGTTGGTCTTTGAGTTGAAACGGTCGCTCAGCGAGTTGGCGTTAACTTCGAGAGAGAGGCCAAGGCGCTTAGCCTGGTTCGTCTCCACACGCAGACCAGCACGCAGGTTGTGGCTCAGACGGTTCTTGTCCCATGCCAGCGGCGTAGTGTTAGCAGGCAGGTTGAGACCCTTCAGGTCATCGTTGTCCCAAGCATAGTTCAAACCAACACCACCCAACAGGATGACATTCAGGGCATGAACCTGTTTCTTGCTAAAGATGTTGCTCAGGTTCAGCAACAGGTCGAGGTCGGGGGTCACATACTTCCACTTATAGAACTGGTCGTTGTAACCACTCTTCGACTCCCATGCATTGACATGCAAACGGGCTCCGACAACAGGTGTGAAATAATGTCCGAACGACAGGGCTGCCGTTGGGGTAATCAGTTTGTCCATCTTGGCATCAGTTGATGTCAGCTGAACGCCACCCTGGGCCTCAACAAATGAGAAGGACTTAACGCCCTCTTGTGCCTGAACGGCACCAGCCATCAGCATTGAAAGAGCTGCGGCGAAGAACATTTTTTTGGTATTCATGTGCTCTAGATTGTTTAATGAGTTATTGTTTGCGTGCAAAGATAATGCTTTTTTCTGATATTATCACTAATTTTATCATTTTTTTTCTAATTGATGTCCATATTTTCTAAAAAAAATCACTACCTTTGTACATTGTAATAAATAAAGAGGAGAAAATATGTCGTCAATAGAGATTAGACGTGTGACTGACAAGCAAGGACTTGAGGCATTCATCCAGTTTCGTTATGACCTGTATAGGGGCAACAAATACGATGCTCCCAATTTGTATAGCGACGAGGTGAACACCTTGACTCGCGAGACGAACCCTGCCTGCGATTTCTGCGATGTGGAGTATTTCCTGGCTTACAGGGACGGAAAGGTGGTGGGCCGAGTGGCTGCCATCATCAACCGTCGCTATAATGAGCAGTGGAACCGTCCAGCCGTACGTTTCGGCTGGTTCGACTTCATTGATGATATTGAGGTGAGCAAAGCGCTGCTGAAGGCTGTGGAGGACTATGGTCGCGAGCAGGGCATGAAGGAGATTATCGGCCCGTTGGGATTCACGGATATGGACCCAGAGGGCATGCTGACCAAGGGCTTCGAGGAGCTTAACACGATGGCGACGCTGTACAACTATGAGTACTATCCGCGCCACATGGAGCAGATGGAGGGCTACGAGAAGGACAATGACTACGTAGAGTATAAGGTGTTTGTGCCGAAAGAAGGTATGCCTGACAAGATGAAGCGCGTGGCTGAGCTGTGCATGCAGCGCTATAACCTCCATGCGCCTAAATTGAAGCGCAGCCAGGTGTTCGGCCCAGAACAGTACGGCCAGAAGGTGCTCGACGTGGTGAACAAGACCTTCGGACATCTCTATGGCTATTCGCAGATGACGCAGAGGCAGATTGATGTCTATGTGAAGCAGTATTTCAAGTTCTTCAGCATGGATATGCTCTGTGTCATTGAGGACTGGAACCTGCCGGATCATCCCGTTATCGGCGTGGGAATCACCATTCCATCGCTGACTAAAGCCTTGCAGAAGTGTCACAACGGCAGGCTGCTTCCTTTTGGCTGGTGGCATATTATGCGTGCCTTGAAGTTCCACAAGACAGACATTGTGGACTTGCTACTTGTCGGCATATTACCAGAATACCGCGCAAAGGGTGCAAATGCGCTGCTGTTCTATCATCTCATCCCCGTTTACCAGAAGTATGGCTTCAAATGGGGCGAGACCCATGTAGAGATGGAGTCCAACGATAAGGTGCAGGGCCAGTGGATGTATTTCGACCACGAGCAGCACAAGCGCCGCAGGTGCTATAAGAAGAGTTTGGTGAAAGGTGAAGGGTGAAAGGTGAAGAGAAAACGTTATGGCAGAAGATAATATCATCATCGGTAAAGAGAACGAAAAGATACAGTACGACGAGGACAATATCCGTCACTTGTCTGATGTAGACCATATCCGTACTCGTCCTGGTATGTATGTGGGTCGCCTCGACGACGGCTCGAAGGCCGAGGACGGCATCTACGTGTTACTCAAGGAGACCATCGACAACTCTATCGACGAGTTCCGCATGAATGCTGGCAAGCGAATAGAGATTGACATCGAGGACCATCTCCGAGTGAGTGTGCGCGACTATGGTCGTGGTATCCCTCAGGGAAAGATCATCGAGGCTGTCAGCCAGCTGAACACTGGTGGTAAATACGACTCGAAGGCCTTTAAGAAGTCTGTAGGTATGAACGGCGTGGGTATCAAGGCCGTCAACTTCCTCAGCTCTCGCTTCGAAGCCCACAGCTATCGTGACGGACAGGTGCGCAAGGTGGTCTTCGAGAAAGGTATCCTGAAGAGCGACGTCACCGAACCCTCTGAGGACGAGACGGGTACCTATATCTTCTTTGAACCTGACGACACCTTGTTTAAGAACTACTCCTTCCATGATGACATCGTGGAGACTATGCTCCGCAACTATACCTACCTGAACTCAGGCCTCGCCATCATGTATAATGGTCGCCGCATCTACTCTCGCAACGGATTGGAAGACCTGCTCAACGACCGCATGACCAACGACGGCATCTATCCTATTGTCCACCTGAAGGGCGAGGATATCGAGATTGCCTTCACCCATTCCAATCAGTATGGTGAGGAGTACTACTCGTTTGTCAATGGTCAGTACACCATTCAGGGTGGTACCCACCAGAGTGCCTTCAAGGAGCATATTGCCAAGACCATCAAAGAATACTTCGGCAAATACGAATATGGCGACATCCGCACAGGTATTGTGGCCGCCATAGCCATCAACGTAGAAGAGCCTATCTTTGAGAGTCAGACAAAGATCAAGCTCGGCTCGCTGACGATGTCGCCAGATGGTGTGAGTATTAATAAATATGTAGGCGACTTCATCAAACAGGAGGTGGACAACTACCTGCATATCCATCAGGATGTGACGGAAGTGCTGGAGAACAAAATCAAGGAGAGCGAGAAGGAACGTAAGGCGATGGCTGGCGTCACCAAGCTGGCCCGCGAGCGTGCCAAGAAAGCCAACCTGCACAACCGCAAGCTACGCGATTGTCGCATCCACTATAGCGACGTCAAGAACGACCGCAAGCAGGACTCGTGCATCTTCATTACTGAGGGCGACTCGGCCAGCGGTTCTATCACCAAGAGTCGTGACGTCAACACGCAGGCCGTCTTCTCGCTCAGAGGAAAACCCCTGAACACCTTTAAGCTGACGAAGAAGGTGGTCTACGAGAACGAGGAGTTCAATCTGCTGCAGGCAGCCCTCGACATCGAGGACGGCCTCGACACCCTTAGATATAATAAGGTGATTGTGGCCACCGATGCCGATGTCGATGGTATGCACATCCGCCTGCTGCTCATCACGTTCTTCCTGAAGTTCTTCCCAGAGCTGGTGCGCGAAGGTCATGTCTACGTGCTGCAGACTCCCCTCTTCCGAGTACGCAATCGCCGTACGAAGATAAGAGACAAGAACATCATTGCCGAGAACGATGCCAAAGGCGGCAAGAAGAGCGACTTCATCACCCGCTACTGCTATAGCGAGGAGGAGCGTCTGGCTGCCATCAAGGACCTGGGTCCTGACCCTGAGATTACGCGTTTCAAGGGTCTGGGTGAGATCTCTCCAGAGGAGTTTGCCGGCTTTATTGGCCCCGATATCCGCATGGAACAGGTGACGCTTCATAAGCACGATCAGGTTCAGAAACTGTTGGAATACTATATGGGCGACAATACCATGGAGCGCCAGAACTTCATCATCGACAATCTGGTCATCGAGGAAGATCGTCCAGAGGAAGAGGAGGAAGAATAAAGAAATAAAAGTAGAAACAAGATGAAGAAAAGAAATAATAGCTGGGTACAAAGGCTGATAATTGGCGTTTTGCCGCTTTGCCTGTTCTCCTTTCTACCCATAAAAGCTCAGTTGATAGTCACCGACAACCGCGCCAACGCTGAGTCGCAACTGCGAAAGCTCAGCATTGCCGAGATGGCCATCAAGAGCCTCTATGTGGAAGAGGTCGACGAACAGAAACTTGTAGAGGATGCCATCCGCGGCATGCTCGAGAAGCTGGACCCCCACTCCACCTATACCACACCCAAGGAGACGAAAGCGATGACTGAGCCCCTCAACGGCTCATTCGAGGGCATCGGCGTACAGTTTAATATGGTCGAGGACACCCTCATCGTCATCCAGCCCGTCATCAACGGTCCGTCAGAGAAGGTGGGCATCGTGGCTGGCGACCGCATCGTGATGGTAAACGATACCACCATCGCTGGCGTCAAGATGTCGAAAGAGGAGATTATGCGCCGTCTGCGTGGTCCCAAAGGCACCATCGCCGACCTGCGTATCGTCCGTCCTGGCATCAAGGACCTGCTGACCTTCAAGGTGAAGCGTGACAAAATTCCCGTTCATACCGTCGATGCCTCATATATGCTCAGGCCTGGCGTGGGCTATATCCGCATTGGCAGCTTCGGCGCCACCACCTACGATGAGTTCAAGGAACGCATGGCCCAGCTCAAGGCTGAGGGCATGAAAGACCTGGTGCTCGACCTTCAGGAGAATGGTGGCGGCTATCTTCAGGCTGCTGCCGACCTGGCTGGCGAGTTCCTCGAGCCTGGTGACCTCATCGTCTATACCGAGGGCCGTCAAGTGCCTCGTCGCGACTATAAGGCTGATCGCAACGGCTCGTTCCGTCAGGGGCGCCTTGTGGTGCTGGTCGACCAGTTCACCGCCTCTGCCGCCGAGATTGTTACTGGTGCCATCCAGGATCAGGACCGTGGTCTCGTCGTGGGTCGTCGCACCTACGGCAAGGGCTTGGTACAACGACCCATCGAGCTGCTCGACGGCTCTATGATCCGCCTCACCATCGCCCATTACTTCACCCCCTCTGGCCGCTGCATCCAGAAGCCCTACGAGAAAGGCGACAAGAAGAGCTACGACAAGGACCTGCTCAACCGTCTGAACAGTGGTGAGCTGACCAATGCCGACAGCATCCATTTCGCTGACTCGCTGAAGTACCAGACGCTGAAAAAGCAGCGCACCGTCTATGGCGGCGGTGGCATCATGCCCGACTATTTCATTCCGCTCGACACCACTCGTTACACCAGATACCATCGTGAGCTGGCTGCCAAGAGCGTCATCATCCAGCAGAACCTGCGCTATGTGGACAAGAACCGCAAGGCGCTGAAGAAGCAATACCCCGACTTCGCCAAGTTCAAGGCGGAGTTCGAGATACCACAGTCGCTCGTCGATGCTATTGTAAAAGAGGGTGAGAAGCAGAACATCAAACCCAAGGACGATGCCGAGATGCAGCAGACACTCCCCTACCTGAGGCTCCAGATGAAGGCGTTGATAGCTCGCGACCTCTGGGACATGAACGAATACTTCTCCGTGTTCAACGAGGATAGCGAGGCTGTGAAGAAAGCCTTAGAATTACTGCAATAATAAGGAAGCGGATAGATTTTTTATATCACACAGAAATCACAGAAACCACAGAAACTTATTTTAAGACTCCATGCGCAGCCAAAATTTTCTGTGATTTCTGTGATTTCTGTGTGACAATTAAATTACTTCACCACTCTCTTTATACCTTTATATATATATAGGCCTTTCTGCGTAGGCTTACCATCGATCTTCCGACCATCCAACGTATACCAAGCGGCGTCAGCCTTTTCTGTGATTTCTGTGATTTCTGTGTGACCCATAACTGTCTGTGTGCCTTCATCGAAGTTCATTCGTGCCGCAGCCACTTCTCCAGCCGTGAGTCCATTCTTCAACTTGAAATAGGCGCGACAGGCACCTAAAGTTGCATTCTCTTGAGGCCAGAACAACTCATTGTTGGCACCAACAAAGAGAACGCTATGATCATCTTCTTTTATGAAATGATAATTATAGACACCCAAGAAGTCCACGCAGGTTGTCGTCACATCCCGATATGTCTTGTCGATCGTGACGTCAGTAAACACGGGGTTAACTATGTTGTGTTCGTCATCGTCCTCATAGCCCACAGCCTTGTTCCATCTGATGATATACGGCTTGCCAGCCTCCAATGTAGCAACGGGGTCGCTGAAATTCAATGTCAGGGAGCCATTGCTAAAAGCAGATTCAGTAAGCGTGCGAGCCTCAGCGCCCTCAAGCGGTGTGTCGCTGAAAGTCAGTTCATCGGTATTGTCACCATCGGTCACATTGAAGGGCAGACAGATAGTGTTCCAGTCGCCGTCTTTATATAACTTACGGTCGTACAAGGTGGCATTGACTGTCTTACCATCGTTGGCCTCGATAATGTAATAGTTATTCTTGGAATTGTCAATGACAAAAGAGGCGCTAATTTTTTCTTCTGAACCGATTGGCGTTCCGCCAGTCCTACTTGTATAGAGTGCAACAGTATTGTTACCATCAAGGATTGGAATGAAGGGGAACTCCATCACAACATTTTCACCGGCACCAATATTGAGCGTCTTACCAACAACGGCAGTACCATTGACACGCAGGACAATATCACCATTGTAAGGACCTGTTCCACCTTTGATGGTGGCGGTGGCTGTATACTCATGACCTGTCATATGATCTCCTGTGATAGGTTCTTCTGTGATAGAGAGCGTCGCGGTGGGAATAATATTCGCTGGGATGGGAACGGTGATGGTCAGGCTGTTGTCACTGATGGTTGCCGTCAGCTTATATGCATCGCCATCGAAGCATTCCTGCCAATTTGCTTCGCCATGAGGCCGACTCATGACCTTAATATAATATGTGCCGTTGCCTATGCCTGAAGGGATGGAGAGTCCGCTGGGCGTGCCCTCGATGTATCCGTTCCAGTCTCTCGTCTGGTCCGATTCACCATCAAACGTATGTTTCACTTCTCCGCAACCATCCACCAATTGCACAGTCGTGTCGAACGCATAACTGCCACCATGGTAATAATTAAAGACCTTGTAATAGAGGCTGATGCCTGTGAAGGGATCTGTAGAGGCTGCGCGGGTAAATGTCTTGCTTGCTAACTTTGCATCATCACCGCCAAAGTTCAGACCCTCCAGCGAGAGGCAGTAGTCCTTACCATCGACGGGAGGCTGAATACCGATGACAGCATCTTGACCAAAGCTGAAACCATCATCATCAGACAAACCGCAGTAGCCATTTTTGTAGGGATTGAGCAATGACAGAAGGAAGTAGCCATTACCCGCGCCACCCCAGCCCCAGTTGATACTGAAATAGTCGGCGTCTTTTTCATATTTATAGCCATCGCAGATAAACGAATGGCCTCCACCACTACATTGCCCTCCCAACGCTACGGGACGTCCGGCAGCCAGCTCGCTGTAGATGAGACTCACCCAAGCGTCGTAACTGTAGTTCTTGCGGTAGCAATGCTGAATTCCACCGTCAAAGCCAAAATAAGTCTTCAGTGCGTAAGGAATAGCCTCGCTATAGGTCTCTGAAGAATTCAGACCATACATCATGAATAGTGACGTGCCGGCATACTGCATCAGTTTAGCTACAGCATCTGTAGACTCATCTGTACTGCTTGAAGTATAGGTAGTGGTCATTGCCGCCCAATTGAAGGAGGTGGCACTAAGCCCCGCTACGTTCATAGTAAACTCTTCTTTTGCCTTGTTCTTGGCTGTGAAGGAATAGCCCGGGATAGCCGTGCTGGCGGCTGAGAATTTATTACGAGCATAGTGATAGTACATCAACTGTGCCATGGTCGTGGCCACGCAGCCTGTCAACGTGTGATCACCTTCAATTTCTGGACAGTAGTTGTTATACGGCGTGCTTTGCCCCCAACTAGTGGTAATCAGCGGGGCTATATCAGAACATGCAAAAGCCCTGTTTGCTCTGCTGGGTTCTTCCGTATCACCTAATAGCGCTATCTGCTCCTTGTAACCATCGAGCATATAGCGCAAACCGTCAGGCATGTTGTTGGGGTCGATGGTGCCGCTATCGCTATAGCCCACGATGGGCGTGGTGCGGTCATCATTGCTCACGATGACAAAACCGCCCGCATCGCTCAGGCCAAACACATAGAGTCCACTCACCTGTCCTATCGCCTTTATCTGCGAGGCAGGCTTGTTCTTGGGGGCACCACCTTTCCTGGCGAAGTGACTGTTGGCAAAGGCCTGTGCCTTCTGCAAGGCATCAGCCGCCGTCACCTTATCGGCCCATACGCTGAAACTGCTCATGGCAAACAAAACCATCAGCAATGCAGCACGCCGCAGCATGCTTGTCATCATATTCGTTTGAAGATTTGTCAGATTTGTAAGAATTCTTGCGTCCTCCTTTGCACCTTGGTCCTTAGGATTTATTCTTCGTCCCAGTCGTCATAGTCACGGCTACGGCCTGTGCCATTTCCACCGCCACCGTATGTGATTCCAGTATCGTTGGTGCTAATACTGGTCAATGTACTTGTCATAATGAAAGTACTCTGGTTGATCTTTACTACCTGCATTTGAGGTTTTACATAATTCTTTTTCATGTTGTTTTGTTGTTGATTATAATTTCAATGGTCGAGCGTGCTCTGTATCACACGCTATTCGGTTGACAATGCTCGTGCAAGCCGAATGCAGAGTCAAGTTTTACTTGAGCTATGCTGAGGCGATGCCGAGTTTCGCAGCCTTTCGGCTGCAAAATTACTAATTAATTTTATAATAAGGTGTAAAATCCAGAAAAAAAACACGAAACAGGCACAAATTCTTCTAATTTCACACAGAATGCAGATTACACAGATATTAATTGTCCCATGGTTTTAACATAATAAATAAGGGATTAAGTAAGACATATATCATAACCCACTGCTCTAAGATGTCTTAGAGAGATCCATGAGAGGTCCATGAGAGGTCCATGAGAAGTCCATGAGAAGTCTATGAGAAGTCTATGAGAGGTCCATGAGAAGTCCATGGGATGTTCTATGCTTGCTCACAGGATACTCATCCATTATTTAATTACTTTCTTTTTACCTTTATAGATGTACAATCCCTTCTTTGTGGGTTTCCCTTCGTGTTTCCGTCCATCGAGGCAATACCAGGCGGCAGCCTTATCTGTGATATCTGTGTGACCTATCATTGTCTGTGTGCCCTCGTCGGCCTTGTAGATCAGGCGGTTGTAGTTGTAGTAGCCGCCATTGGCAAAGGGCATGATGTCGGTGAGCAGGTCATGATTGGTGAAGATGAGTTCCACGGGAGCTGCCTGGCTGACGGCAGGTCCCGTCCATCGCCAGATGTGTCGGCCAAGGGCTGTGGTTCCTACCTGTTCGCAGAGGTCGCCATCCTGGTTGCTGTGCAGGTCGGCGGTGCCGTCGGCATAGCGCACCTTGCAGTAGATGGGCTCGTCCCAGCAGAAGCGGGGCAGTTCGAAGTAGGCGCAGTAGTGACCGTCAACCACCTGTACGCAGTCGGGGGCATCGACAGGACGGGTATAGTCTGACTCCTCGGGCGCTGGCAGCGGCTGGGCGTTGGCGTCGGGGAAGACGGTAAGGCGCAGCTCGGTGCATCCATAAGGCACGAGGTCGATATACTGGGTGGCGTCGCTGAGGAATGTCAGCTTGCCTTGCTCGGGCTGGGCGGGGGTGTAGCGGTCGTCCACGAGGCTCCAGTCAATCTGCTTCACGGGGATGCGCAGGTTGACGGGGGTGTAGTTGAGGTCAAAGGGGATAGTGCCCGTTGTGGGTTGCTGTGACACAGCAACATACTGGACGGGCTGGCCGTCGTCGGCAAAGGCATAGTTGAAGGCGCCAGTGGGCGTGATGTTCCAGCATTTGAAGTCGGGGTTCTCGGGCATCTTGCCGTGCATATTGGCATACTGCTCGGTGTCCTCAGTCATCTGCTGCGGAATGGCGTAGGCATAGAGCAGCGGACCGCGCTGGAAGCAGACGCCCTGTCCTTCGAGCGTTTTCTTCTCGATAGTCATAGGCAGGGTCAGCGTAACCACATCGCCACGCTTCACTGCCTTGGGCAGCTTGACAAACGTACCCGCCGTGAGGACGACATCGATGGGTGAACCATTGAGTGCGACGGTGGCATTGCTGCACCAAGTGGGGATGCGCAGCGTCAGGGGCAGCGTGGCACCCTCGACTCCGCTCACAGTGAAGGTGAGGGTCTCGGCAAAAGGATACTCCGTCGAGCAGGTGATAGTGATGTCGCCCTGTGCTGTGGGGAAGGTCGACGTGCTGGGACCATAGATGGCAGCCACAGCACCGCCCTCGCCGTCGGTCATCCACATGCGGCTCACAAAGTTAGGCAGCATGCGGTTCACATTGCCCGAGCAGCACTCCGTCTCGTGAGTAGGACGGTAGGCCATCCACGTAGAGCCGTGCTTATAGATATTATGGTTCGACGAGCCCGTGGCGACAAACTGGTTGACAGAGGAGAAGTACTGTAGCGAGCGGAAGTCCTTGGTGATGGCGCCCATGCCGGCGTTATAGATGGCCTGCTCAATCTTGTCGGCCCACTCGGCCTGACCCGTTACTTGCAGGAAGTGGCTCATCGTCCAGGTATAGTCAACGATGACACACGTCTCGTGGCTTGTGCCGATGCCGTTGCCATAGAGGAACTCCGCACTCGAGGGCACACCATCGGGCAGCAGCGACTCGCGCTCCACCTTTCTGACAGCGGTCATCGCCAGGTCCAGATAGTGCTGCTTGCCGGTGTAGGCATAGAGCAGCATCGGCAGTTTCAGCATCTCAGAGAAGGTCACGGCATGCATATAGAACGGCTCGGCGCTTGTGATGGCGGTCTCGTCAACGGCAAACTTATCCTGAATGGCCCAGGCATCCTCGGCCAACTGCAGCAATTGGGCGTTGCCTGTCTTGCCGTAGGTCCAGAGGATGCCCTCTATCGACATGATGTTACGACCACCTACGATGCCGCAGGCCAGATCCTGTGGTGTGAAGTTAAGGTAATGGCGCTCCAAGGCGGCAGGGATACGCTCGTCGCCATCGTGCTCATACTTGGCCTGCAGCACACGGAAGAACACCGACATGGGCCATGTAATACCCACAAGGGTCGAATTGCCCAGCACACCGTTCTCGTCGGGGTGGGCCAGCGTATATTCTATGCCCTCCATGGCCTTGCTGACCATCTCATCGGCACCCAATTCGTAGCCCAGCTTCAGCAGACCCTCGGTATAGTAGGCCGTCTGCTCATAGCGCCACCAGTTGTCGCCATAGCTCTCGTCAGGTCGTGATATCTCGCCTGCCCAGAGGCATGAGTTATAGGGGTACGACAGCGCCTCAGGGTGACCCGTCAGTCCGTCGTGCTGGCGCTGCAACATGGTTTTCAACCAGCCGCTGGGGTGAATATCGGTTGTCTGTACGGTGAAATACTTACTGTTGCTCTGTGCCTCAGCCACAATAGTGCCGGCGCAAAACAAAGCCATCATAATTGTTCTAATCGTTGTCATCCTTGTTTGACTTTTAATAGCAGGCTGCAAAGGTAGTACATTTTATTTAAATAAGGTAAGAAATTAAGAACAAAGTGTGATATTAACACAGATTTTCCACTCTTACACCTTATTATATATAAGGAGAAAAGTGGACAAAAAAACAAGGCGTTGGAACTAGATGAGTTCCAACGCCTTATTCTCTGCTGCTTCCATCACTTCGCGCTCCCCAGGCCCTTTGTCGTTGATGCCGCAAAGGTGGAGGATGCCATGTATGATGACGCGGTGCAGCTCTTCTTCGTAGGTTTTATGAAAGAGTTCCGCATTGGTGCGGACGGTGTCGAGTGATATAACCAGGTCACCGTTGAGCACATCGTCCTCGCAATAGTCGAAGGTGATGATGTCGGTGTAATAGTCGTGGCCCAAGTACTCGCGGTTGACCTGCAGGATATGCTCGTCGTCGCAGAACAGATAGCCCACCTCGCCTACCTTCTTTTGATAGGTAGCAGCCACGGCGCGAATCCATGCGGTGGTCTCGCGTTTCTTAATGGCAGGCATCTTGACATTCTCGCAATTATAGGTAATCATTTCTTCTTTGCATTTTTTCGTTTCGGCAGAAACGGTTCCACGTCCACACCAAAGTGCTGCAACTCTCTTACCATGCTCGACGAGACAGACGACAATGCCGGCTCGCTATACAGCAGGATAGTCTCCACCTCGCCGTTGGTCAGCTGACGGTTCATGTCGGCCTGTTCGCGCTCATATTCAAAGTCCTTCACCGAGCGCACGCCCTTTACTATGAAGCGGGCACCCTCCTCACGGGCAAAATCGATGGCCAGACCGTAATAGGGCTTCACCTCGATGCGAGGCTCGTCGTGATACAGGTCTTTGATGGCCTTCATCCTTTCTGCAGCAGGGGGGATGCCAGGTTTAGACACATGATCGCCCACCACGCCAATGACGAGGTGGTCGAACAATGGAAGTGCTCGGCGCACGATAGAGTCGTGGCCAATAGTAAAGGGGTTAAAACTCCCCACGAAGATACCTGTTTTCTCTTTCATGGGTGCAAAGGTACGGAAAAAACTTCAAAAAATTACTTTTTCTTGAAAGTATCTTCCGAAAGCTCCTTAAAGAAGTCGTGTTTCAGGATGATGCTGAATTTCTGCAGCAAGCCGGTGTTAATAGACTCACGCTCGAAAATGTTGTAGACATTGGTGCGCTCACACTCAATTTCCTTTGCAATGGCAATGACCGATACTTTCTTCTTGGCCATCACTTCTTTAATTCTTTGTCCAATGTGCATAGTAGTTGTTGTTTTAATTTAAGATAATGTAATGTGATTATAATATAGGATTAATAGTATGACTTTGGCCCAGCCTGTCCGATGAATCACTCGTCAAACAGACCGGGTTGTTGTATGCCGCCAGAATATGGGTTGCGACCAAAGTGGCGATAGGCCAACTCGGTGACCATACGCCCTCGGGGGGTGCGCTTAATGAAGCCCTCCATGATGAGGAACGGCTCGTAGACCTCTTCCACGGTGCCCGCATCCTCGCCCACGGCAGTAGCTATGGTGGTGATGCCCACAGGGCCTCCGCGGAACTTGTCGATGATGGTCAGCAGTATCTTGTTGTCAATCTCGTCGAGACCATATTTGTCGATATTCAGGGCCGTCAGCGCTATCTTGGATATCTTAGTGTCGATGGCGCCGTTACCCTTCACCTGAGCAAAGTCACGAACACGACGCAGCAGCGCATTGGCGATACGGGGCGTTCCACGAGAGCGGCCTGCAATCTCCAGACAGGCATCTTCCGTGATGGGCACACCTAGGATGCCAGCCGAGCGTTCGATGATACGACTCAGCGTCTCGGGGTCGTAGTACTCCAGATGCATGTTGATGCCAAAACGGGCACGAAGCGGGGCTGTGAGCAGTCCGCTACGAGTAGTGGCTCCCACCAGCGTGAAGGGATTGAGGTCAATCTGGATAGAACGTGCCGAAGGTCCCTTGTCGATCATGATGTCGATGCGGTAGTCCTCCATCGCACTATAGAGGTACTCCTCCACCACGGGCGACAGGCGATGTATCTCGTCGATAAACAGCACGTCGCGCGGCTCCAGCGAAGTGAGGATGCCTGCCAGGTCACCAGGCTTGTCGAGCACAGGACCACTGGTAATCTTGAAGCCAACACCCAGTTCGTTGGCAATGATGTTGCTGAGTGTGGTTTTGCCCAGTCCGGGAGGGCCGTGCAGCAAGGTATGGTCGAGCGGCTCGCCGCGATATTTGGCAGCCTCAACGAACACTTGCAGATTCTCTACTATCTTCTGCTGTCCGCTGAAGTCACCGAAATGCAACGGTCTGAGGGCGTTCTCAAAGTCTTTCTCACCCCCGCCGGCATAGCGCTCTTCCCTGATGTCAAAACCTTCTTCAATCATATTATTGGTGCAAAGATAATAAATTATTTTGATATTACAAAAAAAATGACTAACTTTGTGGCCTAAAACTGAACAAAATTATTACGAAACTATCATATAATGAAAACCAGACTACTATTTTTTGCAATGCTTTGCGCCTTAACAGGGCAGGCACAGCCAAGACAGGAGCAGCTGTTGCAGGACGACTGGCAGTTCTCACGTGACCAACAGACATGGCAAACGGTGAGCGTGCCCCACGACTGGGCCATCAGCGGACCCTTCGATAAGAAATGGGACCTTCAGACAGTGGCCATCACCCAGAATGGCGAGACGCAGGCCACGGAGAAGAGTGGCCGCTCGGGCTCGCTGCCTTGGATTGGCGAGGGCTTCTACAAACGGACCATCACGATTCCTTCGGGCTTTAAGGGACATGCCGAACTGTTGTTCGACGGTGCCATGTCGGAACCCGTGGTCTTTCTGAACGGACAGAAGGCCGGCTACTGGGCCTATGGCTATAACACTTTCCGAGTGGATATCACACCTTTTATTAAAGTAGGCGAGAACCTGTTGGAGGTGAACCTAAAGAATATGGAGGAGAGCTCGCGCTGGTATCCTGGCGCTGGTATCTACCGTCCTGTGACCCTTATCCTCACCCCGCAGGAAACCTACATCGACGACTGGGGTATCACTTCGACGACGGTGTTGCACAAGGGAAAGACGAAGAATGGTGCCGACCTCACCGAGTTTACCGTTGAGGTGCCCGTTGTCAATGCCATCCGTGGTAACGTCATGGAACTGAGACTCGTTGACCCCGAGGGCAAACAAACGGCAAATGTTTACCCCGCAGTAATCAAAGAAGGCAAGGCTATCGGAAAGTTTACCATCGCCAATGCTAAGCTGTGGACGCCTGAGACACCTTATTTATATAAGCTGATTGTGACGCTCTTCGACGGCAAGGGAAACAAAGAGATGTACGATGACTTCGGACAAGTTATTGACAGAAAAACCTTTAATATGGGCATTCGCACCGTTAGAGTGTCGAAGGAAAAGGGTTTCCAGCTGAATGGCGTAACACGAAAGCTGAAGGGTGTCTGCCTGCACCACGATCTCGGTCCTTTGGGTGCCGCCGTGAACAAGGCAGCTCTCATCCGTCAGATCAAGATACTGAAGGAGATGGGTTGCGACGCCATCCGTACGGCCCATAACATGCCGAGTCAATGGCAGATGGAGGTGTGCGACTCACTGGGCATGATGGTGATGGCCGAGAGCTTCGACATGTGGATATATCCTAAATGTAAAAATGGTTATGCCCGTTTCTTCAGAGAGTGGGCCGACAGGGATATCACCAATCTGGTGAAGGCCAACCGCAATCACCCCAGCATCGTGATGTGGTCGATAGGCAACGAGATTCCAGAACAGGGCAGCGAGGAGGGACGAATCATCGCCACCCGACTGCAGGGACTCTGTCATTCACTCGATCCCACCCGTCCTGTCACCCAGGGTATGGACCGTGTGGATAATGCGATGGCCAGCGGTTTTGCACAAGCTATGGAGGTTCCAGGCTTGAACTATCGTTTGCATCGCTATCAGGCAGCCTACGACCGTTTGCAGCATGGTTTCCTGCTAGGGTCCGAGACCGCCTCAACAGTATCATCACGCGGCACCTATTATTTCCCCGTAACGCCCACCGATAGAGGTGTTCATTCTGACGGACAGTGCTCGGGTTATGATGTGGAGTGGTGCTCATGGAGCAATCTGCCCGATGACGACTGGATGTGGCAGGATGATAAGGACTGGGTCATCGGTGAGTTCGTGTGGACGGGCTTCGACTATCTTGGCGAGCCTACGCCATACGATGAATACTGGCCATCGCGCAGCAGCTATTTCGGCATCTGCGACCTGGCCGGACTGCCTAAGGACCGCTATTTCCTTTACCGCTCTCACTGGAATAAAGATGAGCACACCATCCACTTGCTGCCTCATTGGACTTGGGAGAAAGACAGAATAGGACAAGTGACGCCAGTCTATTGCTATACAGATTATGATGAGGCAGAGCTCTTTGTCAACGGCAAGAGTCAGGGACGCATCAAGAAAAACCCCAAGGAGCGTCTCGATCGCTATCGCTTGCGTTGGAACGAGGTGAAATACGAGCCAGGCGAGGTGAAGGTCATTGTTTATGATGCCAACGGCCTGGCCGCTGGCGAGAAGGTCATACGAACAGCTGGCAAACCTGCCGCCCTGAAAGCCGAGGTGTGGACGCAAACCTCAAACCTTCAATCTCCAACCTCAAACCTCAATTCCGACGGTCAGGACCTGGCCTTTGTCACAGTGAGCTTGGTTGACAAGAACGGTACTTTGATTCCTGATGCAACCGACCAATTAGACTTCGAGGTAAGCGGAGCAGGTACGTTTAAGGCTGTCTGCAATGGCGACGCCACCTCATTGGAAGTTTTCACGGAACCCACCATGAAACTCTTTGCGGGTCAGCTGGTAGTAGTTTGTCAGGCAGGCAAAGAAAAAGGCCAACTCACACTTACTGTCAAGGACAAACAGCGTAAACTGACCAAGAAGACAAGTATCCCAGTAGAATAAAAAAAAGCCCCTCCGCTGGAGGGGTTTTTCGTATATCGTTTCGTTTATAGTTTTTCGCCAAAGCAGAGGTCGCCACAGTCGCCGAAGCCTGGTACAATATACTTGTGCTCATTCATACCAGGGTCAATGGCTGCGCACCATAGCGTGACATCATCGGATACGCTTTTCTGTAACATTTCAACACCCTCTGGCGTGCCAATAACGCTGGCAATATGTACCAGATGAGGCTTGCCAGTTTTCAGAAGTGCCTCATAGGCTGCTACCATCGAACCACCCGTTGCCAACATGGGGTCAACGATGATAACGGTCTTGCCTTTTACGCTGGGCGAGGCCATATATTCGGTATGGATACCCACCTCAGTATGTTCACGATTTGTGTACATACGGAAGGCCGACACAAAGCCATTCTCAGCATGGTCGAATACGTGCAGAAAGCCTTCGTGGAAGGGCAGTCCAGCACGCAGCACCGTAGCGAGCAGTACCTCGTCCTTAATCAATGGAATGTCGATAGTACCTAGGGGTGTGGTCACTGTCTTTGGCTTATAGGTCAGAGTTTTCGAAATCTCATAGGCCATCATCTCGCCAATACGCTCAATATTGTTTCGAAACAATAAGCGGTTTTTCTGATAACTCTTGTCACGAATCTCAGCCATGAAATGATTGATGACCGAGTTCTGTTCTGAGAAATTGATAACTTTCATAATCGTCTGATTTTTGCTTGTTTGTAGGTGCAAAGATATGATTTTTTGCGCGATAATTGTAATCTGCGGGTTGCAAAACCATCTTTGTGGGACAACTTTTGAGATACTTTAACATAAAAACGTCTGTGTGCGCACAAAATATTCTTAAATAATGAAGAGTGAATAAGAATTATTTCGTACCTTTGCACCCGTTAAAATAGAAGAAAGTATAATTTTTTAAATAAATCAAAAACAAATGGCAAAGTTAGATTTGACTCAGTACGGCATTACAGGTTCTACCGTAATTGCACACAATCCATCGTATGAGACTCTGTTCGCAGAGGAGACAAAGGCTGGTCTGACTGGTTACGACAAGGGTCAGAACACCGAGCTGAACGCTGTAAACGTAATGACTGGTATCTACACCGGTCGTTCTCCTAAGGACAAGTACATCGTAAAGGATGCACAGAGCCAGGACAAGGTATGGTGGACTTCTGAGGAATATAAGAATGACAACCACCCCATGAGCGAAGACGTATGGGCAAAGGTAAAAGAGATTGCCATCAAGGAGCTTTGCAACAAGGAGCTGTATGTTGTTGACGCATTCTGCGGC
>Ga0310786_10001018_pt1 | contig 44989 bp, 61 predicted proteins | sample AusTroGonzalo_MG_FD_203881 | JGI IMG/M metagenome (GOLD analysis project Ga0310786, IMG submission 203881) | Bovine rumen microbial communities from tropical cattle in Woodstock, Queensland, Australia - Gonzalo_03 (v2) (version 2) | ecosystem: Host-associated > Mammals > Digestive system >...
TCTCGGTCTATTTCCCGAAGCTGAGATACGGCAGGGGAAATACGACCAACAGCACGTTCTCGACCATCTCGAACCAGGGCACCGCCGCGAACAGGAGGCCGTACAAGCTGATCTTCGGCGACGAAAGCTTCACGTCGATCACGGCGGGCACGGCGGCGGCGAACTCCCAGTTCTACAACTGCCGCGGAATGACGGACGTATACCTGCCGAAGCTAAGCGCGATAACGAACACTTACCTATTCTCGAGCTGCTCCGAACTGACGGGCATCCATTTCGGCGCGGCCAACGAGGCTGCGATAAAGGCCACAACCGGCTGGTCGACGCTGTGGGGGCGGGGAGCCTCGGCCGCGACCGTGACATTCGAACTTTAAGGAAACCAGAAATGACGATAGAGACTACCGTGATACTGAAGGCCGACGAGGGCAAGATCCTGCGCCGGAAAAGCGACGGATTGGAAACGCCAAGCGTATGGCTGCGGATAGGCGAAAGCCAGGACGACTGGGAGGAAATCGACGCGCCGGTTCCCGGCGGGGAGGCGCAGGAGGAAATCCCGGTGATGGCCGCCAAGGCTGAAACCGCGAAAAGGGCGCGCAGGACGAGGCGCAAGGCCGCGGCGGAGGACTGATATGAAATACCTGGGAATGCCCGACGCGAAGGACAAAGCGTGGATCCTGTCGCATTGGCGTTAGGTGGAGTACCTCGAGTCCACCGGGACACAGTATATCGACACAGGCTTCAAGGCGAACACGACCACCACGCGGCTCGACATAGGTTTGTCGATAACCGATATATCGGCTAGCCATGCCCTTTTTGGCTCTAGAAATACTGCAAATTCTGCAGATGCCACAGCATGCAACGCCTTTTGCCTGACCACCGGCACATTTAGGTGGGACTGGGCTGTTGGAAGCTCGTCAGCCACTTCTGATGTTACCATCGGCAATAAATACGATGTGTCAATCACCAGAGGAAATCTTACAGTCAACGGTTCTACCACGACTTACACGAATACCGGCTCAATAAATCAGAATTACAACTTTCTCCTGTTCAACTTTTCGAACGGGAGCGCAACACCATACCCGACAGGCATGGTTGGTCGCATCTACTACGCTAAGTTGTATTCCAACAACGTCCTCGTCCGCGACTTCGTCCCCGTTCGCGTAGGTACTACTGGCTATATGTATGACCGCGTGACGGGCAGGCTTTTCGGCAACGCGGGTGCGGGCGACTTCATCCTCGGGCCCAACAAACCGATAGCGAGGGACTATGTGCAGGACGGCCTTGTCGCGATGTGGGACGGCATCGAGAACGCCGGATACGGGGTTCACGACACGAACGCGACAGGGTGGAAGGATCTCGCCGGAAACAAAAACGGAACAATCTCGACGGCCGCAAACGGCTGGACCTCCGAATCGTTAAATACTAAAAAAACAAGCAGCATAGCCGCCGCCGTAACGTTCGGCAGATTTCAGTTCTCCGAGATCGGAACGCTTGAGATGGTCTATCGGGTCGATTCATGCCAGAATGCAAACGGCGAAACATTTCTATTCGTCGGCGGCGGGAATAGAACCGCATTGTCATTTGTAAGCGGCGGATCGGCGCAGCACCAGATAATCGTCACAACTCCAGACAAAAGACTCAATGTAAGAGAATCTGATTATCCTGGAATAGTTACGGCCGGAGTGCGGCACCAAACGTCAATTATCTGGGGATCGAGTACGGCATTAACCGGATGGTCAATAAGGCAGGACGGCGAAATCATTATTTTTAACGCGCCGTATACCGGCAGCGTAACTGTCCAGACCAACAGCGTGGGATCCTTTTTCGGCCGAACGACCGGCGCAGCGAATAACGCGCTGGGCGAAATATGCTGCGCGAGGATCTACGGCCGCGCCCTGACAGCCGACGAGATCGCCGCTAACTACGCCGTCGACAAGGCGCGGTTCGGCCTCTGATCAGCCGGACGCCAGGTCGAGCTTCAGGCACAGCTCTTCTGTCGATGACGCCGGCGGCGCCGGGATCGAAACGGCCTTTCCGTACCTTACGGCTTCGATTGTCCACGATGTCCGGCAGCCCCAGTCCGCGAGAAGCCCTCTGAACGCGAGTTCCCTGTCCGCCGCGCCGGGACACGAAGCCAGCTGGTCCGCGGCATGCCAGCCGATTCCGTCGAACCTTTCCAGGACGACCTTCGCCGCGAACAGGGGCCGGACGGCGAAAACGAGCCTGAACCGCCATCCTTCCGGAACGGCCGCGTTCAGGATCGTCACCATGCGCCTGGCCTCGTTTTCGGCCGGGCTTTGTTTATTCCGGCATTCCATATTCTAAGATTCTACCGCTTTTCGCCTTTTAGGTAAATAAACTTGAGGGAGAGAAAATGATCAAAGAACGCATTAAGAACACGCTGGAGCTCGAGAAGAAGCAGATCTCGGACTCGAAGCACCTGACGCAGGACGAGAAGCTCCAGCTGACGGAGCTCGTGTCGGAAGCCGCCGAATGCACCAACGGCTACGAGGAAGGGGAGAAGGTGCAGCGGGTGGCGGAGACGACGTTCCACGTGACGACTGCGATGGTCAAGGTCATGGAGCAGCTCGCCGAGAACAACGACCTGACGAAGCAGCTCGACGAGACGGTCAAGGGCATCGACAGGAAGGAAAGCCTCCGGGACACGCAGGTCATCAAGATCAACGAAGACCTCGTCAAGATAGGGGCCAGCGTCGGCAAGATCTCGCTGGCCGTCGAAAACCGGGTCAAACGCGACATCAGGGACCTGGGGTGGAAAGACACAGTCAAGCTCGTCATGGTCAAGCCGTGGTTCTGGATCTTCCTGGTGTTCTTCGTGTTTTCGCCCAAGTGCGTCGAACTGGTCCAGATCCTGATCAAGAAATTCGGAAACTGAAATGAAGAAATTTACGGAAAAGCAGATCCGGGAGGCGATCGCCGCCTGGGAGAAGAGGCTCGCCGAGGCCGACAGCGAGCCGGAATACGACGGGGACGCCGTAAACCGGAACATCGCGAACAGGCGCATGCTGGCGGGGATCGACGAAATAGTGAAAAACCTAGGCGAAGGCTGGGACTTCGTCATGTCGAAAAACGATCTGGAGAACGGCGATGCCGCCTATTCCGCGAACGGAAAATACGCGATACGGTTTCCCAAGGAGGAGGCCGAACGGATCAAGACGATGTGGGGCTCCGGAGCGGACTACGGCCTGCGGATAATCGCGGGGTTCGTGCCGTCCTGCCCGCTGACGCAGCCGGACGACATAGCGGAGCATTTCGGGTACGACCAGGAAGACGAAGACTACGACAGATGGAGCAGGCTCTACCATGACGATCCGGACAGGTTCATGGAGGAGATGATCGACACCGAAAAGGGCGAGGCCCCCGAAAGGATCCTGGGCTACACGGTCGAGAGCGGCAACCTGGTTCTGGTCGAAGCCGAAAAAAGCGAGTTCCGGAGCGACGACTGGACGCAGTGGCCGGTATTCATCGTCGCCTTGCAGATACTTTGAGCCCACCGGCGCGGACAAGGCGAAAACGGACAGAGGATTAGCCTCTGCCCGTTTTTCGTTTTACCGAGGCCCCTTTCGTTTTACCGAGGCCCCCGCCGGAACGGACACGCCGCCGGGAACATGTCCGGGACGCGGCGATCTTTCCGGAGGCCGCGGACGAATTCCGGCGACGGCGAGCATGCGGAGGCGCGCGGCCGGTTTTCAGGCGTCTTCCCTCCCGACCCGGGTTTTCTCGTAAAGCCGGCCTTCCGGCCTTTCCGCGTAAAAAACAGACCGGCGGAATTCCGGTTTTAGGAAACGCCGGAACAGCGTCGGTCCAGATTTTTCAGCTTACGGCTTTTCGCCTGTCAGGCCGTTTAGGCGAGACGGTACACGCCGATCGTGTCGGTGACCCATACGCCTTCCGCGTTCCGCTTCCGGCCGCACAGGATTTTCGCCTGAAACCCGAAAGCCTCTTCGCGGCTTTCGAACTCCGACGACGTCTTCTCGACGCCGTCTTCGATATACTTGACTACGTACATTGTTCGTTTCTCCTTACATTTTCATTATACCCCGGCGATTTTAGGTTTTCGCCTTCAGGCTTTTCGCCTTCAGGCCTTTCGCCTTCAGGCTTTCGCCTAGTCGAAATCGGTCAGCACTATAAGCGAAATCAAAACGCAAATAAAAACCGCTAAGACCATTTTCTTTTCCTCCTTACGTTTTTATTATACCGCGGCTATCTCAGGCTTTTCGCCTAAGGCCTGCGTGGCGGCGGGGGAGATCACGGCAGCCTCCCGCATGCCGTCAGCCTGATCTCGAGCTCGTCCGCCGACCCGCACGGCGGGAACAGCGTCCTCGGGTCGTCGAACTCGATCCAGATTTCGGTCGAGCGGAAATGCCTGCCCAGTGAGTACTGCCGCAGCAGGTCCTCCCACGCGTCCTCCTCCTTCTCCCGGGGGTACGACGCCAGGATCGAGCCGAGGCGGACATCCGATCCCCAGATCCGGGTAAGCGCGGCGGCCGTGAACATGCCGCCGCGCGGATCCCGCCAGGCCGACACCTGGATTTCGACCGCCTGGCCGCGCCGCCTCTGCGACTCGTTCCAAAGGCTGGACATCCGCTCGAGCTCGGACTTCGCGCTCATTTCCGCCCTCCGGCCGTTTCATCCATGTCTTTTTCCTTTACGTCTTTCGCCGGGGCGTTTCCTGGATTTCGCCCGCCGCGGCCAGCTTCAGGACCAGCTCCTCGGCCGAGTCCGCCTCGAATTCTCCCGGGAGACGCCAGCCGGGCCACCTGCACGCCGCGACGTAGTCGTCCAGCGCCTCGCGCCAGGTGTCGCCGTGGCAGAAGGTTATCACGTACTCGCCTTCGCCGTACTCCAGCCGGAAGCGCTTCCTGGCGGTGTCTTCGCCGTCGCGCTCGCCGAACGCCCGGCTTTTACAGACCGAGCCGTCGACAACGCGCCACTTTCCGCCCATCTTCTTCGCCGCCCAGTCGAGCGCGGCCTTCGCCGTCTCCTCCGTCATGTCAGTTCCCCCGTCTTCCGGATCTGCATGTGCGCGACGGCCCTCGCCCTGTCCCGGAAAGACTCGATCCCCTCCAGCCGGAGCCGCAGCCGCATCTCCTCGCCGGAGAACGCCATCGGCCAGCCGCCCCGGGCGTGCATGTCCCGCAGCGCCTTCTCCCTGGCGGCGCCCCACCCGGCGCGGGCGGCCGCCGTCCCCCTGTACAGCAGCGACCTCCCGGGCGCGGCCAGGATTTCACAGATCAGGATAGGCTTTCCTCCCCACGGCGTATAGGTCATCTCAGCGGGCCTGACCCTGACGCCCGGGCAGATCTCCGACACGACCTCCGACACCGCCTCGACGGCGCCTTCGAAATCTTCCCTGGAAATTTCCACAGTCACAGCCTCCCCTCGAACGCGCCGGCCAGCGTCACGATACGCCTGCACGCCGGCCGGAAGGCGTATTCGCCCGCCTCGGCGATCCGCGCCTTCGCCTCCGCCTCCGAGAACGCGAGCGGCATGCCCGACTCCGAGTGCGCCAGCCGGAGCACGTCCTCCCTCGCGTCCCGGCGCGTCGCGCCGGATCCCCGCCACAGCAGCCTGCCGGCCGGACAGCCCGCGCGGCGCGCCTTTACGGCGCAGACGTACTTCTTCGCCCCGGTCGCGAACTCGTCCGGCTCCAGGCTGACGTCGAACCCCAGGAAGCCGAACAGCTCGCCATAGGCCCGGAGCGCCCCGAGCATGTTTTTCCTCGACACCCCGTCCCCCTCGAACGCGATCCGGCGCAGCATGCCCAGGACGTCCCGGTCCGGCAGCAGCGACAGCTTCAAGGCCAGCTCCTCCCCGACCGACGCGCCCGGCATGCCGGCCAGGCGAAGCAGGTCCTCCCACGCCGAAAGCCTCGCCCCGTCCGGATCGGGCAAAGCGGCGCCCCGCAGCAGGACGCGGTCCCTGCCGTACCCGTCAGGCGCCAGCCGCAGCTCGCACATGTACTCCGGGACATACGGCCCCGCCTGGCTCCATGCGCCGCGCTCGAGATCCCATGTCTCGAGCGCGGCGCCGAACTCGGAATCCAGCCGGACGTTCAGGACGTCCAGCGCCGAGAGCAGGTCTTCCCTCGACATCCCGCTCACGGCAGCATCACCCCGATCTTCACAGCGAGCTCCTCCGGCGACGAGCACCGCCTCGCCCAGCCCGGGATGTCGGCGAACGGGTAGGCGAACCCGTACGCGCTTTCGCAGAAGTGCGCGTACAGGCCTTTCCACGTTTCGCCGAACGCGCACCACCTGTCTCCGCCGGTGAACAGGACGTACCGCGCTGCCGGAGCCCGGCGCACGCTCCAGCCCAGGCCCGAGCACAGTCTCTCGACCAGCTCCCGGCATGTCTTCTCGTCCAGGGTACTCACGGCGCCTCCTCGATTTTCTCCGGCGGATCGTACTCGCCGTACATGCGGCAGACGCGCTCGAAGGCGCCGTCGCCGGCCGCGGCGAGCTTCAGCTTCATCTCCTCCGGCGACCGGGCCTCCGGCCAGCCGTCGGACGCCAGGTGCCGCAGCAGCTTCTTCCTCCCGTACGGCTCGTAGCCGATCTCTATGATCGCGCGCCTGACCGGGACGGCGTCCCCGTCCCGGCATGCCTTCACGACGGCGAGCTCCTTCAGGCCGAAGCTGTCCCAGGAGCCGCTCCGGAGCGTGCACTCCCGGTAGAAAAGCGACATGCCAGGGACGAGCCGCCCGGCGACTTCGGACATCGCCCCGGCCAGCTCCGCCATATCTTCGTACGATATTCCGGAGTCTTCGTACGGTACTCTGAATTCCTTTTCCATGTTCGCCTAGATTCTACCGTTCATATCATAAGGCGTTTATACCGCGAGGCGAAATATCGGTTTTAGAGAATCCGAACGGCGGGCGCGGCAAACGGCAGGCTACGGCGGCCGGAATTCTTAGAAAGGCTTCTAAAAAGTTCCAGGGAATCTGCCGCGCGCCGCCGCGGGAACACGCTCCGCGCGTGTCGGGATCCGGCCCGGAAAGGCGCCTTCCGGGAAAGCGTCCGGATCCGGGCCCGGCCGAGCCGGGCCTTCAGGAAGCGGGGGCCAGCCCCGGGAGGCCGCCTTATATGGGGGGCCGGCCTGGCGGGGTGCTACCGGTAGGAAGGCCGAAACCGTCGGGAAAAGGGGGCCGGGCCAGCCCCCCGCAAGGGCGCCCGGCAGGCCGTTTTCTAAGGAACGCCGGCCCGGAAAAGGGGGCCGGCCGGGCGCACGCGGGGGCTGAAAACGGGCCAGGCCAGGGCCTGAAAACAGGGGGGCTGGCCTATGGGGGGCGCCTATATATGCGAAAACCGGAAAGCCCGAATCGACCAATCGCGGTATTTGCTTACATCTTGTTAAATAATTCAAGCGATACTGGTCGCAAAATGTAAATATAAATACACCACAAAAGGAATAAGTCAATGAAAACAGCAGAGCAAGCCGTATATAAAAGCGAATTTTTTGACCAGTATATGTCATTAATAAATACATGCAGAAATAAACAATATGAAACTAACTCAACGCAAATCCACCATATAACGCCCAGATCGCTCGGCGGAGACGATAGCCCTGGCAATCTGGTAGAACTTTCTCCGTCAGATCACGTAAAAGCGCACGAGCTATTGTTCAGGCATTTCGTATTCTGCCTGCGGGCCGCGGCGAGATCATGGGCGAGCATGGCGGGAAAAACAGGCTTTTGCGGCGAAAACGTGATTCCGGACGCATATGACGCCAAGATGAAAGACGCGTACGACGTTATGCGCAAACGGCCGGTATATAGCCTGAAAGACATGTCGGAAAGAAAGATAGGATTTTTTGACAAAACGCCGGAAGGCTTCATCGAGCTGCCGAAACCGTCCGGCGAAACGAAAAAGCGTTAGACGATATTCAATCCTGAAACGTCGGCCGTATTCCGGAAATGGCCCAGAAATGCGCCGTGCCCCGACGGCTGGAAAACGTCGTCGTAGCTGGACGCGGACGAAAAACGGGTTTTTGCCTCGGCTGTGTCGAATACGGTCTGCGCTTATGATCCGCGAACGCTCGAATTCGGAAAATTTAAGCTGCCGGACGTTCCGCCGGAGTGGATCATATGCGACATATCCAATCCGCGCCGACTCCTGGAGGAAAATCTCAGGCAAGTCAAGGCCGGAGCCGAAAAGGCCGCGGACCGGGCCGTCCGCGCGATACATCTCGCGGCGGCGGCGGAAATCGAAACGGAAATCGGAAACGCCGGCCCCGTTGTAAACCCAAACAGGTGCGAACTGTACGGCCTCTATTTCAGGGACGGGAAATACCTGACGCTCCGCGGATGGTGCCGGGAACTTGGCGTGCCGTACGCCACGGCGAAACGCAGAATGTACGTATACGGCGTGCCGTTCGGGGACGCCGTCCGGAAGCTGACGGCGGAAGAGGCCGTCGCCGACCTCCGCGCCCGCGGGTTCGACGTCCGGGTCGGTCGCCCCGCCTCGCGCGAAAAAACCGAAGCGGCGCGCGAAAAAGCGGCGGCGTCCCGCCTGGCGAAACAGAAAAAGAAGGAAACCGAACTGGCCGCCCTGCTGGAGGAGTTCAATTAGTTGGGATGGGGCGGCTTCGTCGGCGTCTACGGCCGGAAGCGGGGAAAGTCGCTGTACGCGAAGCTGAAGCGCGCGTTCGGCGAAAAATGTCGGACGAGCGGCAGGGACTGCCGGCCGAAGGAAATACTGTATAGGGGAAAGATTCAGTCGATGACGAAATGGTGCGAAGAGCTCGGTTTCTCCCACTGGAAGGTATACGCCCTCGTGAATGATGGACTTTCATTCCAGGAGGCGTTCGACAGGCTTCTCGGAAAAACGTGATTTTTCAGGGTTTTCGGACGTCAGTCGTCTGAAAGCTCTTCCTCCAGCCATTCCGATACCGCCTCCTCCGTCGCTTCGGCCCGGCCGGTGATATCCTCGAAGCGCCTGGCGAGGGTTTCGGCGTAGACGCCTCCCGATCCGAGAATCGCCGACATGCACGCCGCCGCGGGGCGGGGGTCGAGATACGACACGGCGTCTACGGCCTTTTCGGCGGAGGAACGCGTTTCCGAAGCGTCCATAAGCGTCCGGAGCAGCCGGACGGCGTCCGCGGGGCCGGCGTCGTCCAAGGCGTTCAGAAGCTCGTCGACGGCCTCTTCGGCGACGTCGGCGTATCTGGAACGGCAGAACAGGGCCATTTCTTCCGCGGTATCGGGCATGCGCTCGGCCAGCGCCGCGACTACGGCCTTCTGGACGTCTTCTGAGGCTCTTGTCCTGGAAACGGCGTATTCCTTCAGCGCTTCGACGTCGCTCCCGATGGCGTCGAGCTCCTCCTCCGTCTCTTCGACGGGGTCTTTCGGCGCCGGGTTTTCCGCCTTAGGCCGGACGGCTTTCGGGTCTTTCCGGGAGGCGGGCGGGTTCCGCTTCGCGGCGGAGACGGCTTTCGGGCCGGACGGGGCGCCGGCTGCAGGCCTGGGCGCCGCGAAATACGCAAAGGCGGCGCCGAGCGCGAACGCGAGCGCGGGTACAAGTATTTTTTTCATGGGTTTTCCTTTCAAGACGCCTGGATTATGCCGCGGGCTGCCCGCGGCATATGTCTTTGAGGATCCCGCCATCTTTCTCAGATTCCGTTATCGAGGGCGACCGCCAGGCGTATGCCTTCGTATTCGCGCGCCGCTTCTTCGAACGCCGGCTGGACGAACCTCCACAGGCCCGTTTCCTGGAGGAAGTCCCTGGCCTGGTCGTCGAACAGCTTCCGCTGGTCTATCCCCGCGAACATCACGGCGAAGAACCTGTCGTCCCCGCCTTCCGGCCAGTTCTTGGCCTGCTGCGACGAATAACCGGTCTGCCACTTGTACCTCGGCTTGCCGCCGGGGCGCGTTATCTGCACCTCTATGCCGGTGCCGTCGAGCCTTCTGTTGGCCGCCTCGAGCGCGCGGTCGAGCCTGGCCTGCTCCTCGGGGGGCAGCGGCTCCTCCTGGACCTCTTCGGGAGGCAGCTCGATCCCGGCCGTGTCGGTAAGGCGGCGGAGCTTGTCCAAAAAATTCCGCGCCGCCGACGACACGGGGTTCCGCAGCGTCCAGGCCCAGTCGTCGAAGCTGTTCGCGAGCGCGTTGACGTCGGCGGTGTTTATCGTATGCTTGTACTTGGTGATGCGGCCGTCCCTGCGCCGCGCGCCGACGAGGAGGACGTTCGGGTCGGACCCCTTCACGATCGGATAATATAAGACATCGCCCAGGAGTTCATCCCGCAGGCGGTTTTTCACGACATTGACGGCGAATGCGCGCTGCGCCCGCGTCCGTTCCTCCGGAGTCTGCGCGGCGCGTCCCGCCTGTCGCGGCTGCTGCCTGGCTTGCTGCGGTTGCCTTGGCTGCCTGGCTTGCTGCGGTTGCCTTGGCTGCCCGGCCTGCTGCGGTTGTCCGGCCTGCTGCGGCTGCCCGGCCTGTCCCGCTAAAGGATATCCGGATTCGGTCCACCCCTGTCTCGCCAGATCGGACGAACACCAGATCAGCTGCATGTTAAGATCGGGCGCCGCGCTGAAATTTTTCGTCAGTCTCCAGAACGAGCCGATAAAACTGCTGTCGTCGCTGCGCATTCTCGCCAGGAATCTGGCCGCGATGGCGTTTTGAAGCCTGAACAGAAACTGCACATTGCCGCGGCCGCTCATTTTCAGCATGTGCCACCAGCTGACATTGTTCCGGTTGTTGAATATGTAAAACTTATAGCGGTGCAGGATGTCGTGCTGGCCGGAGTCGTAGTTCTGCAGCCTGATGTACCGCACCGGCCTGCCGTCCGTAAGCTGCCGTACCGCGTCCCTCGGATACGTGCGGAGGTCCCGCTTGAATTCGTCCAGCGTCATTTTGCCGAAGGCCACCGCGTATTCGCCGCCGTTCCAAGCCGCGTGCAATTCCTGCGAAGTCATCTCTCCAAGCACGCGTATTCCGTTGCAGTCTTCGCCGCCCGCTTCGGCGGGCGTTTCCGGCTCTTCGTTCTGTTCCTCAGGCTGTTCCTCAGGCTGTTCCTCAGGTTGCTCTTCAGGTTGCTCTTCAGGCTGCTCTTCAGGCTGTTCTTCAGGCTGCTCTTCAGGCTGTTCTTCTGGTTCTTCGTCCTGTTCTTCAGGCTCTTCGTTCTATCCTTCTGGCTATCCTTCAGGCTGTCCCCAATTTTGAATTATCTGCTCGAACTATCTGGCCGCCGCCGGTCTGAGCAGCGCAATAAGTCTGCGCGCCGCTATTTCCAAAGTTTCGACATGGGCGCCGTCGGCCGCGTTTCTAAGCCGAATAATCTCTGGTATGGTTCTAAGCAGCGCCTCGTTGTCGAGCCGGCCGTTCATATGCAGACTTGGCTGTCTTGCAATAGTCGCTAATTCTCCGATGTACCTGCGCACGTCATCCCAGGACTTGCCGGTGCCGCGGAGATCTTTTACGATGAACACGACATTCGTAGAGTCTTCCCATATGACTGAAAAATCGTACCGCCGCGCATTGCCGCCGGGCAGTTCCGGCGTGCTCGTCCAATATAGCTTTATAGGGGTATTCGCGTCCGGTCCGTTTTCGCTGTTGATGTCGTTCAGCAGGTTCGATACAGTCGATTCGTGGTCAGTCGGCCTTTCGGATTGGACAGCTGCGACATATGTCGCGGCCGGAGGATCGCGCACCCATGCGAACTGATTCCATACGTCGAACGTCTTGGGTAGTTCCTGGTTCTGCGAAAATTCTAACACTTTGATGTATGTCTAGTCAGGCCTGCGCACACCGCGCATATAATCGCTGAAAGACCCCCATGTCATTTCCGCGCCTGCGCCCTGTCCGCCCTGCACATACTCTTCATAAAGCTTTTTTGCCGCGGTTTGTCTTTTAAAAATAGTCATACATATATTTACCTGCAAGGCGGCTGGGTTATGAAAAGTAAATACATTTGATTTTTCTTCAAAGGCTAACAGACATGACATATATGCATATACCGGACGCGCAGGCGAAAAAAGGCGGAACGCTTCTCACAGAGGCGATCTAGGACATTAAAAAGCTCGTATGGCCGAATCTAGGGCCGGCGGACGCCGTGATGTTCATGAAATTTTCGCCGGAATGGAACCCGCGGCTTGAACTGGCTGAAGTACAAGTGGAAACCGACGAAAAAAACTATAAGGAAGCGGAAGAAGTCCTGTTGAAGATGTATAAATATATTTTTGGCTTGGACGACGTTCAGGAAGCAGGCCGGAAAATGCGGAGCTTCGTCAGGCTGGACAAGGCCGGCGAGCAGGGAGGCGCCCAGCAGCAGACGCGGCTCAGCGGCGACGCCGAGACCATAAAGGCGTTCAAGACTCTGGCGCCGCACGCCAAGGTGGACAAGACGATAAGGAGCGCGACCGATTCGGAAATAGTCGTCGGCGGCACGGCTGAGCAGCGCATGAAGGCGTTTCTGCTGTTCCAAGCGCTGAAGGCCGACAAAAGCCTGGCTTAGAGAATGACCGACCTTGCCGCGCAGTCGGCGCAGCTGATACGGCGGATGGGCGACAAGACGCTGACGGACCAGCAGCGGCAGGAGACAAGGGAAGCTATGAAGGCGGTAGGCTCGGAGCTCAGGCCGTTCCTTGACTCCCTTTCACGGACGGAACTGACTCAGGACGAACGCGCGGAATTCGAAAAGGCGCCGGACGGCGGCGGAAAGTTCAAAGTCAGAATTTCCGGGTATTTCGCGCCAGTCAGGAGCGCGTACATCGTTTTCGAACTGCTTAAAGCCGAACCGCAACGGTCCAATGCCGATCTACTGGGTTGGGCCGGGGACGGCGGCGACGGCTGCATGAACATGCTGGAGCCGGATGTCGAAAAATCCACATGGGGCTTTTCATCCATGACGGAGAGCAATGAAGAGAACGCTGCGTACAAGGCCTTTCTGGAAAACGTAAAGCTTGTCGGCGAGGCCGACGAAAAGACCCGCTGGATACTCAAAATGTGCAATGATGAGATGGAAAGGTCGTCCGCGTCCGGGCAGGCCGCGTTGCGCAAGAACGTGGAATTCGAGGAGAACAAGCTTCGCGGAGACATATCCGATGAAGAACGCGAAAAAACATAGGAAAACCTTAAAAAATACAGGAACGATCTGGATAAGCCGGTCTTCGACTCGCCGTCTCAGCTTGCCTCGTTCATATAGCAGAAGAATACCGGCTTTCTCATAAGATTCTATGAAAAGAAACTGCGGGACGGAAAAGACAAGATCAGAAGAATAAAAAGCGCGATAGAAAAGCGCGATAAGGCCAAGGAAAAGCTGGCGGCGGCGGAAGCGGAACTCCAGACCAAAAAGAATCCGGCCGAAATCGTCGAAATACGCAAGGCGGTCAGGAAGCTCAGGGCCATCATACAGGAACTGTCTGGAAAGATTCCGTCCGACGAAAAAGGCAATACGACTTTCGACGAAAACGCGGAAAAGGCCGAACTCCCGCCGGACATTATGGACTATAAGACCCTCGACGATATGGAAAAGGCTGTTTAGAAGCTTATGGAACAGGCCGGGGGTGAGGTTTCCGCCGGCGCGGTTCCAACCCAGGAAAACCCGAACTACTCTGGACGCTGGATGTCGAGAGCGGAGCCGAATCTCGCGACACCGTGCGCCAGACGCCGCATGAAGCTGTTCCAGTCGGTATGCCACCGCGGCGCCGACGTCTATGAATGCGGCGAATGGGTGATAACGCATATGACCTGCCCGTACCATACGTACGTGTTCGGCCGGTACAGGCCTAAAGTCGACGACGCCGGAAACATAATACCCGAATGCAACCTCGACGACTGGGAGACGCTTAACGGCGAAAAGATAACGGCCGAAAACAAGGCGAAACGCGACAATCCCGAACTGCCGTTTGTTGCAGACGGCCTATACGGGGGTTCATGGGAAACGATATGGTGCACGTCGGGCTGGGGCTATCCGGAATCACGCCAGTGGGGGCGGAGAGAGGGACGCGGAAACAGATATGACGGTTACTGCGGCGAGACCGGGTATATCGCGTTCATGGACTGTTCTACCGGATATCTCTACCAATACGGCGGATGCGGATCGATACTCGACGAGACGGACAGCGCCACTAACCTGCTCTCGCGGGGCGGAGGCATGAAGCAGCTGCTTATACGCCAGCCGACGCTGTATAAGGCGCTCATCGATTCGGGATTTCTCCAATTTATCAGGCCCCAGGACCAGCCGGATACGGCGGGCAAGCAGCTTTCCTATCTTACGCAAGCCGGCCTTATGACTAAATCGGGAAGCGTGAAGATCAGGAACGCCAGAGACTTCAAACTGGCGGCGCCGCTTCTCGACTACATAGACGAGATAAAGATCATGCCGAGCGCGCAATCCCAGATGCAGGAAATATTCCAGCCCGCCAGAACCGAAGCCGGCATGGTGTTCCCGACGATAGACCTTAACGGAATCCGCGACGCGAACCGGCTGTTCTACAGGGTGAAGTTCAAGAACGAGACGCTGCGTCTGAAAAATACCGAATAGCTCGAAAACGCGGAGCTCATGTTCGCAGAATCCATATTCGACAGCGATACTACCAAATCCGACATAACGGGGCTCGATACGCGGAACGTAACGCTGGCGAACTAGATGTTCAAAGACTGCCGCAACGCGAAGCACGCCGGCGTCGGCTTGCCGTAGCTCGATTTTGGCCAGTGCGTCAGCATGAACCAGGCATTCTATAATTCCGGCATCGAAAAAATCCAGTTTGCTGGAAGTCTGGACAATGTCGTTTCCGCCATAGACGCCTTTCAGAATTGCTTCATGCTGGAAGACATGCCGAATGTATTATATAAAAAGATAAAGCACGGCAAACGGCTGGTATCAGATTTCGACGGAGACTATTCTGCCATTTTCAACGGATGCGACCGGCTGATCCGGAAGCTCAGATCGACAAAGCGCGACAAAGATCGGCAAAACGAGCCGGGCGACAGGTTCGACGACGAGATCGCCCGTATCCAGGCTTTCTACGAAGACGGCAAGCACCTCGCGCCTATGCTTGACAGCCGCGGATACATCGTGGTCAGGACCCAGGATGACGCCGAATCCGCCGTGCCGATTCTTTCGCGCCGCGACGTAAAAGGCATAGTCATCGATAAAAACGCCAAGCCGGAAGAACTTTTCTACAAATTAAATCTGCGCATAAAATCACTTGACCTTAACGGCGTGAAGTCGACGGCGGGAATGTTTACAAAATGCAATATACTGGAATTCGGCGAAATAATAGGCGGCGAAAACGTCATAGACGCGAGAGGGATGTTCGAAGACACATCCTGCAACAGGTATCCGCCAATGAACTTTCCTAAGCTTTCCGCGCCGTTCGTATTCTATGACGCGAAATGCCCGGTTGACATTCCGCGCATACAGTATGCTCAAACCATCCAGGACCTTCCGGACCTCGACATAAACCTAGAAAGAGGGCTTCCTGACAATGCGCGCGAAGAAGCGGCGCAGCTTATACTGTAGAGGATATGCGGCGGCCATTACGTCGATTGGCATTACAGGCACGCGGCGGATCGCGTTGTTACGGCTTTGTACGTAGACCAGTATGAAAAAGCCCAAGGCAGCCTGTTCGAAAACCTGCCGAAAACCGACAAGGGATATATAATCATCGACATTTAGATGTCGAAAAAACTGATAAAAAAACTGCTTACCCAAAGGTTGGCCGACATACCGGGCCTGGCGTTCTCGTCCGATTTCATAGAAAACTACCGATACGATCCTTCTCCGTTCGGAGGTCTGTCGCTGAATGAAATGCCTGTCATAGACCTGGCCGGAATGAATAATTGCGAGCGGTTGTTCTCGAACTGCAATATCAACCGATTCAGGGGCTTTGAGAACTCCAATGACGTGAAAAACGCCGCTTTCATGTTTGAAAACTGCGTTACGGCCAGCGAATTTCCAAAATTCGATGTCCAGAATATCGTAAACGGGAGCGGCATGTTCATGCGCGCGAGAATTCCGAATTTCGCCGGTACGTTCGAGTTCAGGTCGTTGAAAAACGGCAGCAACATGTTTAACAACTGCGAATTCCGCGACGCGCCGTTCGGAGACAGCCTTGAATTTCCGCGGCTGGAAGAAGCCGAAAATATGTTCAAGGGCTCCCGGATGGGCAGCGCCAAGAGGCTAAACCGCATCTTGATGCCGGTATGCGTAAACGCCATGTCTACGTTTGCGGGACTAGCCTGGCTGGAATCCATAAAGGATATCACCGTCGGAGGAAATGACGCGCGGCTGTGGTCCATGTTCGAAACATGTTAGGCTTTGATCGCAGTTTCGAATTTTGACGCGCCGAACGCGACGTCTTTACAAAATATGTTCGCAAATTGCCAGGCGCTATAGCGCGTATTCAACGTAAACGCCCCGCGCGCCGTCGATCTGCAGAACATGTTCTTTAACTGTCAGCAACTGCTTAACGTGTTTAACCTCAAGGCTCCGACAACAGGCGACTGGCGCAATATATTCAGCGGAACAGTGCTTGGCCAGCGCATCTACGGATAGAACGGACAGGCTCTAAAGGCGAGGCTTGAACTTCTCGCGCAGTAAACAGTAAAATATGCATAGAGGTTTCATTATCATGGAAAACGCAGAATAGAAGTTCATTCCAAAATACATACGGCGGAAGATTTCCGAAGACGAGATCCGGTTGACATTTACGAAATCCGGAAAAACGTATACGTTCTCCAGAAAAGGTGTCGCCAAACGTCAGTCCGATTCTTTTTCGAAAGCGGCGTATGCCGACAGGAGCAGAATAGAAGAGGCGATACTCGCAGAACTGTTGAAATTCGACCGCCGGCAAAATCCGGACGCGGAGCCGATAATAAGGAACGTTTTCGTCAAACTCGACGTGAACGATCCTGACGAGCTGTGCGTACGGTACGCCGGACTGGTGTTCGATCAAATAGCGGAAGGATGGAGCGATGCGCCGTGCGGCGAATAGGACGAATACAGCCAGCTTGCGGAAACATCGTTCCAACATGATGTAGAAAATACGGTATACGATCAGGACATGAATCATCTGGATACCGCGGACTCGTACAAAGTAGTGCTTGTGAAAAATCCAGACGGGGGAGCGGATTATTTCTACAAGACAAAAGACTACGTGAACGGCATGCAGATATGGCGCAAGGCGCTGAATCCGCTGGTATGGTACGGAACGGCGAAATGACGTAGGCCGTATAACGCATAGAACGGACGGTTAAGCCGTCCGTTTTTTATTTTTCCGAAAAGAGTAAATAGCTATATGAAATTTTCAGAATTCATAAACGCATGCAGGGGGATTCTCGAACGGGCCGGCCGCGAAAAATTCGCTAAAGCGAGGCTGTGTCTCCATGACGTCGGCAATTCTTCACAGTTCGCGCAGGCGGTATCGTTTGCCGGAGGAGTTTCGGCGCGGGACGGCGCCGTCAATATCGCGAAAGGCGGAAAACCGGCGCGCATGGCCGAAATCCTGGCGCAGGCGTACAAAACCGCCGGGAAAATAGGAGGAGATCCCGACGTCTATGCGGCCGGCGATAGGACTTTCGTGTTCGGCTACGATTCGCTCGCCAATACGCTGGTGGCGTCATATGACATTCCGAAAGAAGACCTGGTAGAGTCTATTCTCGACCGGCCGCGCCTTGAAATGGATCCGGCCATATGGAAAGACGGACCGGACGGACCAGAACTGTCAGAAGGCGCGAAGCAGGTGATAGACGCCGTATACGAATGGGCTGTCGACAGGTATGGCATCGCGCCTTCGGCCGGCGTGCGCGTAGTCGGATCGATAGCGTCGAACTCATATTCCGACGAATCCGACGTTGATATTCATTTCTATGGCAAGGACATAGATTTCGGCGGAAAAAGCAAAGAAGATTTTAATCACGACTTCAAGCATGCGTTTAAAGCATTTGCGGCGGAAAACCAGCAGTATGCGTCCATAGGCGGGCGGCCGGTCGAAGTGTATGCGCAGAAGAATGAATTCCAGGATATGACGTCCGTCGGATGCTATGACGTCAAGTCCCAAACCTGGGAAGCCGGGCCAGATGTCAAAGACACGGCGTACGACCCGTATTCTGACTACTACAAGGCCGATATGGAATATGCTGGAAGTCTTGTCGACGATATCAGGCAGGCCATTATGTCTGTCTACGAGAAGGCGTCGGTATTCGAAAAGTCTTCGGATCCGGAATTCAGAAAGAAAATCGGCGGGGAACTAATGGCCGCCGCGAAAGATGCCGGAGCGCTGTTTAAAAAGATCAAAGGCATGCGTACGGCCGTTTCGGAACCTGAACCTAAAAGCAGGGAGGAAGCGCTGGCGAAAAGAGACGATAGGCGCTGGCATATAGCTGATTCGGCTTTCAAGCTTCTCGGAAAATTCGGATACATCGGCGTATGCAAAGCATGCCGTGACGCAGTCGAAGACGGCATGGGCCCGGCCGAAACCGCGCGGCTGGTGCTTGACGCGGTCTCGCAGGGCATAGCGAAGAACGCGTCGCTTCCGGAGGCGGAACGCGAAAAATGGGGCAGGTCTTTGCTCGGCGAGTCGGACACGGTAGGCGGAATTCCATTGATGGATAGAGAGTCGGCCGAGGCTGACATAAAGGCGTTCGCGGAGCAGGCTATCGAAAATGCCGGCGCGGACGCGGAGATAGCCGAGGTATGGCTGCACGGCTCAAGGATGCGCGGCGGCTGGACGAATGCGTCCGACCTTGACGCGGTGGTGTTTTACAGAGGCGGCGCGAAGGAAGACCACTTGTACAACATTCTCAACTGTTCAGGCGAGACATGCGACGTCTGCGGAGTCGAGGTGGATTTCAACCCGATCAACGTCGAAACGGACTAGGACATAGCCGACTACAAGGAATATTCTGAAAAGTACGACAGAGAAATCCTGGCGGAAGGCGTCGGTTCCGCGTTGAGAGCGGCGGCATTGGCCGGGATGACGTTTGCCGCCGGCATGGGATATGGCGGAACGGCGGCGAAGAGGGCGCCCGTAAAGCCCGCGACGGCCTAGACAGCGCGGGCCGCCGAGAAAACCTACGCCGGCTTGAGCCGTTCGAACCTTGTCAACCTGCTCGCGACGATAGCGTACAACGAGGCGATGCTCGACTGGATGAAGACGCGGAATGACGATTCTCTCATTGCCGTTCTAAACGTCATAGAGAACCGTGCCGGGAAAGACCAGGAGAAATTCGCGTCAGTCATATCGAAGTCGGGGCAGTTTTTCTCGGCGAAGCACGTAAAAGGTGGTTATACCGACGCCGACTACGTCAAATACAGTCCGGCTGGCGAGGCAAAAGCCAAGGGCGTGAAGATAAGTCCGAAACAGGACGAATGCTGGAAGAAATGCCTGGAGTACGCGGCGCAGGCCGTCGACGGAAAACTGCCGTCGAAGATCGGCAACAGGAATATGATAGCAAACCAGGCTAAGGACAACTCGAAAGCCTGGAACGCATGGGGCAGCAAATGCGATCTGGCCATAGGAAACCATACATTCGGATATGACAGCAGGTATAATCCGAACGCGAAGAAAACGCATAAAAAAACGTCAAAGACCTATACTGTAAAACGCGGCGACAGCCTGTATGGAATAGCGAAAAGCAACGGCACGACTGTCGACGCGTTAAAGGCGAAAAACGGCTTGAAGTCCAATACGATCAGACCTGGCCAGAAACTGAAAATTTAACGTAACGGAGACCGGAATGCAGCGCGGCAAAAAACAGATAATGAAGCTTCTCGACGAAATCAGACGCGAAATCGAATTCGATGATTTCAACCTTACCAGATACCAGCAGGATACGGCCAAAACGAAAATCTGCCAGATCGAGGAATTCTTCAATGAACTATATTCCGGAAAATGACGCCGACTCCGTAATGCTGGAGAAAGACGGCATGTTGGAGAAAGACTGCATGCTGTCATCGCTTTACCCGCCGCTGCCTGAAGGATATTTCGACGGCAAAGACCTCGACAGAATATTGACGCCGGAAAAAAATGAAAAAACCTGGGGTATTAGCGTCGGCGTCGAAAACCTTAATGAAATAGGCGCCGATCCGATGTCGCGTCAAGATATAAAACCGAAATCCGCCGTTAAAATAGGGCTATGGTTCAAGTTCTAAGACGAGCCGGTTTCTATTTCGATATATTATTTAATATGGATAGAATAAAACGGCCTCAGCTTAAAACAGTCGACTGGTCCAAAATAAACAGGCATGATATAGACCCGGCGAAGTCTACCGACATAATGTAGGACTTCATAAACGTTTTGCACTGTAAAATGCGGCGTTTCGTAAACGAGCCCAAGAACGACCAGACTATGCAAAAAATAGGAAGATTCATTTCCGACGAAGTATCACATGCGTTTCCAGATGTTTCCATGCAGACAGTGGATATCGACGACATGCGCGATCTTGAAGGAAAATATTCCGAGTGTCGGGCATGCGCGGAAACGAACTCTTATGAAGAATACAAATTTAAGCGCGCCATTCAAAACCTGCCGGATGAGGCGGGATCCGAGCGCGAATGGTTCAGGATGTCGCGGTACAGTCCGAATTCGGTCCTGCTGAACGTCAGTTTCCGCCCTGCTGTCGCCATATAGGACATAGAAATTACGACAAAGGTCTTTTAAGGTTCGCTTTTCGCAAACAGGCCGTCCTGGATCCAGGACGGCTTTCGTTTTTTATGAAAGACATGTAAAGTTTCAGATAATCATGTCCTTTATTTCGTTCGTTATGATCCAGAATTGCCAATTTGTGTTTTTATATATGTTAAAGCCTCCATTGAAATGCTACTTCAATGGAGGCTGATAAAAAACTTTAACGACAATATGTCAATACTGCTAACTTGCTGTATTTACGTTTATTCCAAAATTCATAGAATCCCATATTATCATGTCTTTAATTTCTGAAGTCATATCCGGCAACTGAATTATTTTTGCATCGGTTTCGGTCAAATGAATAATAGCTCTTTTAAAATTCGAGCCGGCCGGAACATATTTTCCTAAAACCAGCAAATACTAATAAAGTGAAAGCTGGAGACTATATATTTTTATATTGCAGTCGGGAACATGCCTTATCGGTTCAAGTCCATGCTTGCCCCATTTATTGTCTTCATCTATCGACTTGTTGGTCTTCCAGTCCAATACGAGAATCGAGCCGTCTTTCCGCGACCGCGCCAGCAGATCTATCGTGCCGGCGATCGGCGTCGGCAGGAATGGATTGAATACGATCTTCTCGACCCCGAGGATGTCGAAACCCGCCCGAAACTTCTCGGCAATCTTCCGTCCGTTCTCGAACACCAATTTTTCTTTGTCATTTTCCGGGATGACGCGCTGCGGACGGGCGAGAAGGACGTCTTCGCATACGCTGTGCGTCCTCGTGCCGAACCTGCAGCTCGCGTCCCGATTGGCGTCCCATTCCGCTTTCAGCTGCTCCGGCGTTTTGCCTTCTTTCGCGGCCTTACGCCTAAGTATCTCGCCCGTAGGATCGAATTCCGGAAAAAACTTATGGATAAAAGTCGTACCCGACGTATAAGTTATTTCTTTTCCGTTGACGACGGAGCTGTAACGATGGTCGTCTTCGGAAAAATTTATAGTGATTCCGGAAGGATGCGTCGCTGTCGAACATCCCGGCATGTCAGCCCTCCTCCCGTCTGAAAACGGAATTAATCTCTTCCAAAGGAGCGATCAGCCTGCCGAAAGGCGTATCTTTGTATTTCGCGGCTGCGGCCTTCACGTCTTTCGGAAAGCATTTGCCGCCATAGCCGAACATGCCGTCTGGACCGGGAACCGCCGTATGCGTTTCGTTTATGTATTCCGAAGCGAGTACGCCGTCCAGCACGTTCTGATATGAAAAGCCCAGCTGTTGGCACAAGTCATACAGACAATTAAAATACGTCACTTTAAGCGCGCCGAATACATTATGCGCATATTTGGCAAGCTCGGCTTCTTCAGACGTCATAATGATATGGCGTTTTCCGGGAAATATTTTTCTAAGAAGCCATACATCGCCTGTAAATACGGATGTCTGTTTTTCAAAATCTTCTATATGCGTGCGCTATGTAAGGAACTCAGGCATATGGTATACCGTTCTACCAGTCTCTTTTGAGAGAAGCGCCGAAGTGCCTGGCAGGATGGTGGTACGCAGCCATATCGGTTTTCCTTTCGGAAGCGAGCAGATTATCTGCCTGAGTGTACTAAGATCCTACGAACCGTCCTATTCTGTAGGAACATGAATCTGGACAAAATACGCGTCGCAATCCGATACGTCGTTGACAATGCCTTTTGGAGGATCGCTTATGCGGAGTTCGGCGTCGGGATTATGCTAACGAAGCCAAGACGTCAAAGCCTGGCCTATAAAGCCGTGTCCTATGATTCCGATTTTCATTCCGTTATTTCCTTATAAGGCTGCCGTTGGATGAATATACATAAGTATGTCCGTCTTTACAGACGATGGCGACTATCGCATCCTCGCCGGCGTCCGACACCTGCGCGTTTACGATATCAGACTGCATTACGAATCTGCGAATAAGCTTCTTTTCGAGATTGCGGAGATTGCAAGTCTTGCCGGTAAATTCAGCATAATAAGTATGAGCTGGATCTTTTTTCATTTTAAACCTCTTTTATATTTTAACAGTCTAGATTTTCAGGCGGAGCTTCCCATAGCGTCTTGTTTTCCGACGTATCCAATACCGAACAAAGTCTGGAGTTTTTAAATCTGAATATGAAATCCGGCGGAAATCCAGATATAGACATAAGCATGCACGCTTCTTCTTCAGATTCTGCTTTTTCGACAGCCCTCGCGGCGGAATCCGCGAACGACCCAAAGCCCGGACTAAGTTCATAAAACCATGACTGTTCAGTCATGCTTTTCCTAATGTCGTTAGGTGTTGCGCGTATGATCCTGACTGTAAACGCCGGCCGTCTGAACATATGCATGGAATCGACGGTATATCCGCTTACATCAAGCACTACCGAGCAGTTAGAATCTGTCATAGGTCCATTACTGAGTCTTCCGAGGTTTTCACCAGCTCCATGAACGTCGCCTCGTCTACTACCTTCGTGCCGTACTTCTTCGCCTTTTCGTTCTTCGACGAACCGGAGTTCGGATCGGGAGTGACAAGATACGTCAGGCCTTTCGTCACCGCGTTCTTGACCTCGAAACCCGCAGCCTCGGCGAGCTTCGACGCCTGGCCTCGCGAAATGCTGAGCGCGCCCGTGAAGCATACCGAGCCTTTCGACGCGGCAGGCCGGACGGCCGGCTGTTCGGCGCCGGGCGTCCATGAATATCTGACGTCTTTTATAAACATGCCCATGACGCGGAGGTTCTCCGGGCGCGCGTCTTTGAACTTGCTGAGCGTTATCTCGCCTATTCCGGTCGGCAGGCTTCCGCGGAAATCGAATTCCGGGTTTTTGACGTTCTCCCAGCCGTAGTGGTCGATGATTTTTCTTTGCAGCGTTTCGCCGACGTCGCGTATGTCAAGCGCGACGAACAAGTCCGCCGGCGATTTAACGAAGACTTTGGCTACGAGTTCGTCGACGAGTTTTTTCTCGGACACGTACTTGGGGTTCGGCCTGAACGCCAGCAACTTATCGTACGAGTCGATCCCGAAGTTGTCAAGCGTCTTATATGACGAATGCATGACGCCGAGCTTCTTGATAAAATGCTCTACCTGGTAGATCTTCTGCATCCTGCACTCGGCGTTGGCGCAGCGGAGGTTGACGCCGTCGCGGATCAGCTTCGACCCGCAGCAGGGGCATTCGTCCGGCAGTTCGATCCCGCGGGCCCCGTCCGGCGTGGATACGACCGCGTCGACGGCCGGTATGATGTCTCCGCGCTTGCTGATCCTGATCCTGCACCCGTACTTCAGACCGAGCCCGTCTATGTAGTCGAGGTTGTTCAGTGAAGCTTTGGTTATAGTTGTACCGCCCAGAGGCGTCGGTTCGAACACCGCGACCGGGAACATGACGCCGTTTTTGCTAGGCCCTTCCCAGCTGACGTCCACGAGCGTCGTTTCCGCCGACATCGTGTTCGTCTTCACGGCGGCCTGCGCGTCCGGGTAGTATTTGTCCTCGTTCCTGTATTTCGGATCCGACACCACGACGCCGTCGATTTCGTACGGCAGGTCCTGCGTCGCGTACTTGAACATCAGGTCGGCCAGCGCCTGCGGGTCTTTCCTGGCGTTTTCGTACTGGTATCCCTGGAGCGTGATGTGCCAGGCCGTGGTAAACCCGCAGTCTTCGAGAAGCCTGAACTGCTCCTCTTTCGTATATTGGCTTCCGAGAACGGCATACGGGATAAAAGTGACTTTTCCGAGATCGGCGTCGTTCCATTCCTTGGACGTCCGCTTGCGGTTCATAATGCCGGCGCATACGTTGCGCGGGCTGGTGCCGTCCATGTCTTCGAAATCCTTCTTGAGGATCACCAGCTCGCCGCGTATCGCCAAGTTTTTCTTTACAGGAAGACGAAGCTCTTCCGCGACGCCTTTGACAAAATGGATCTTGTCGTCGAGCGACTCGCCGTATTCGCCGTCGCCCCTCGTCGCCGCGTGGACGAGCCTGTTGTTCCTGTAGACGAGGCACGCCGAGATGCCGTCGACCTTGGCGCTGACATGAAGCCTGTCCGGCGCATGCCTGGAGACAAACTTCAGGATCGTTTCCGGCTCCTGGCATTTCAGCTTATTGAGGCTGCCGAGCATATAGGGCAGCTTGACCTTGCCGGACTTTTCATGCAGCGTCCTCGCTAATTCGTCGTATTCGTCGTCCGTCACCATCTCCCTGAACTGCTCGAGCAGCGTGTCGTAGGAGAGGTCGTCCATTGTCGGACGGCCTAGACGGTAAGATTCGTTCGCGTCGATGATTTTCGATTTCAGAGATTCTATTTCCATATGTAAATTATACCGCGCATGTTATATCGAATATTTTTCGTAAAATATATGTATGAATAAAAAAACGAATACAGAAAAAGAGAAAAAAGAGCCTGTCAAAAAAACGAAGCCGGCGGAAAAAGCGAAAAAACCGGCGAAGGTCTCCGCAGGTCGGAAAAAGACTGAAAAACCTAAGAAGACAGAAAAATCTAAGAAGACAGAAAATCTTAAAAAAATTGAAAAATCTAAAAAGACCAAAGAAGTCAAGCATACAGATGAAACTGTAACTCTGGATATTTCGGAATTGGTTCCGGCGGCGGTTTCTACCGTCGACATGCCTATACAAGTCGCTTATTGCATTGACGTACAGGGCGGCGGCGCTTAGATGTTCATAAACCAGCTTATGGCGTCTGTCGGATCTATCGTAAGGAACGGGCCGGGACGGGATGGAGATAGAATAAACATCAGAATCTTCTACGGCCATCTTGATGAAACGACGCGACGCGTTCTTAACGGCATGTCGACCGACTTAGTCAAGATTACGACGGCGGCGTTCAACGATTAGGATATGGCGTTCATGCAGCAGTTTACGCGCAATGACCCGACGTCTGTAACCCGGGTATGGGGCGGGATCGTATTCGCGAGGTTATGGCTTCCCATATATATGAAAGACACCGATCGGTGCATATATCTTGATTCTGATACTATCGTCAGAAAACCGCTCCGCGAACTTTGGACATGGGATATCGGCAAAAAGGCGTACGGGATGGCGATGGGCAGCGTTCCGGAATACGGATACAACAGCGGCGTCATGCTGATGAACCTTCGTAAAGTGGACAATGCCGAAAACTGGAAAAACCTCAGCGAATACATGCTCGCTAACGCCAGGACATTCATGCTTCCGGACCAGACTGTGATAAACAGGTATTACAGTTCTGAAATCGCGGAGCTTCCGCGTAGATTCAACTATCCGCCCCGTATGGACGTTCTTTATACGAAAGAGTGCGAAGAGGCGTCGATCTGGCATTTCTACAACGGCGGGACAAAGCCTACGCTGTTTGCCGAGGCTGACTGGTGCAAGGTAGAATGGAATTCATATTTTGAAAAGCCCAAGCCAGTCTGATTAAGAGTTTCAATATAAAAACAGCGAAGGCTTCCCATATGGGAAGCCTTCGCTGTATATGAGGTTATACGCGTTATTACGACACCGTAACCGTATGCGTGTGAGCGCTGAAGGTCTGCGTGCCGGTAATCGTACCTGTAGCCTTGGACTGGCCGGTGACGGAACCAGCCGGAGTGAAGTCGTCCACAGTGACCGTACCAGACGGAGTGTAGCTGATAGACACCGACAAAGGCTTCGCATAACTAAGCGTCTGGGTACCTGTCGGCGTGACTGTACCGGACGTAAGCGTGACCTTCGCCTGCTTGCCGGCTCCGCTGTACGAGACGTTGGAGACGAAGCTCTGCGCCGTAAGGTTGGTTGTTCCTCCTGTAACAGCAACCTGGCCGCACGTCGTCGTGACGCTCTTGATATATTCAAGGGTCGTCGTGTTAAGCGTACCGGACGGAGTACCGGAAACGCTGACGTTTCCTTCGGTACCGTGAAACTCGAAGTCACCGGCCCAGCCGGCAAACCCGACGGCAGGCGTTCCAGACCAGCCGGAGAATATTATGCTCGGCGATCCAGTCATGCCGGTACCGCAGAATGTCGCCGTGCCGGATATGCTGGTGCCGGTGAAAGTCGGCGCCGTGGAGAGCGCAGCCGTAACGCCAGTAAGGGCATTGCCGCTGCCGGACGAGAATGAAAGAACGCCGCTTTCGGAAACAGTTGCGCTCCAGCCGGTGAGGAAGCTGCCGGAACTGGGCGATACCGTTACGTTCGGCTTAGACACGGTACCTACAGGTTTCAATGTCGATGTGTCGACAGTACCAGTAGGCTTGGAATCGTTCCAGCCGCTGAAGGTTATATCAGGCTCAACGTCCGCGAGGCTGATGCTAAGATTCGGCGAAGCGGCGGAAATACCGCCAGACGGAGTGAACTTGCCCGTGAACGTAGTCGAATTACCGGTCCAGGACGTGCCAACAGCCAGGCTACTCGTTGTCGAGCCGTCAACGCGCGTAAAGTTTGCGGTATAGGCTGACACTCCTGCTTCGGTAAGCGCGGCCGTCTTTACGCTGAGATCAGGCGCGGCCGAAATCGCGTTCGTGGAAACGCTCGTGAGAACGGAAACCGACGCGTTATTGAAATTAACCGTAAGGTTCGTATTCTAGGTGGCCACAGTCGACGTCAATGTCGCCGATGTTCCGGCAAACGAGGCGCCGAGACCCGATATCTTCGTGCCAGAGAACGATGCCGAAATGGTATCGACATTGCCACTAAATACGGCGTTGGAAAGATCAACCGTGAGTGCGCCGTCCTGAGACGTCGTTCCAGACGCGCTGTCTTTGAACGCGAGGGCCTTAAGGGCGGAACCTGCGCCGAACTCGCTCCATTGGCTGCCGTTCCAAATAAACTCGGAAGGCTTGCCGCCTGTGCCGCTGTCCAATATAACGAGATCGCCTTGCTGCGCCGTAAGCTAAGAACCGTTAACAGTGATCGGATTGGTAGTAGAACCATCTGTAAGGGCGGTTGTCGTTTTACCGCGGTAATGGACGCCGCCTTGGACGATCGTGCTCAGTTCGTCGACCACGCCGATGATTCCGCTGATGGCGGAACGCGCGTTCGAGTCGCGTACTGCATAGGTGCCGCCCGCAGTCTGGACCGCGGAAAGACCTTTATTGCTTTCGTTGATTAACTTCTAATCCAACGGAAGATATGTGGATGATAATGTTGCCATTGTATTTCCTTATTTGATGTTGAGCAAAAACCGGTTTATGCCAACTTAATTTTTATTTACACTTTTCGATAGCAAAACCGCTGCGGCTACATAAAAACGAAAAAGCCGCGGAAAACCGCGGCTTCGATCCAAGAATGACGTGTTTTCAAGCGGTTTAAGCCACTTGAATCTCCACTGTCTTCTTAGAGTCGTCCTTTACTATGAACGGAAGGTTTACCTTGAGCACCCCGTCTTTGTTTTCGGCCGTTATCAGCGACTTGTCGATCGTCGGGGCAAGGCTCAGCGAAAACATGTACGACTGGGCGGAAATGCCGCGGTATACAATGTCTTCGTTCTCCTCCGTCCTGGCGTTCTCGGACCCGCACTGCACAGTCAGCACGTCGTCGGTTACGGACACCTTCACGTCTTCCTTCTTAAACGGAGTCGTGACTACTTCGAGACGCTGTCCGATGATAGAGCCGCTTTTATCCTTAACGTTAATAAGATTGTGCGGACGTTTGATCACGGACTTGAGTCCGGAAGTCATAACGCTGCTCTTATCGTCGAACGGACGCGTCAAAGCGTCCATAAGCTCCCAGATAGGGCTTCTCATAATCAGGTCTGTCATTTTTATTTTTCCTTTCTAACCGTGTCATTCACTGGTTTTTTTAATCTTGCGGCGGATCGGAGTTTTTCCTAATCTGCCGCGAGATTACTTTTATTTACTCGCCAATCAGTTAAATATCGAGATCGGCGAGAAGTTTTTCGGCGTCGATGTCGGTATTTTCGGCGGAGACCTTGTCTTCGGCGGATTTCTCGGCCTGCGGCTCCGTTTTTTCGACCGGAAGATCTTCGGGATCGGATGTCAGATCGTCGAACCCGTCAAGATCGTCCGCCGGAACGCCGGCCGAATCGTTCCTGACGTCGATAGAAGAAGGCGCCGCCGGCTTTTCGTCGTATACGCGAACCTCGTCTGCGTCGGGGATGTCGTCGTTGGATACGGTGCAGTACTTCTGGTAGAACTGGTTGAGCTCGTCCGGAGTAGACGCCGTGTAGTACTCGTCGTCGAAGCCCATCGCGATGATCGCGTCCTGGTTGATCGCCGCGATGTCATAGGGCTTCGTGGAAAACACGATGCGGTCGATCACGCGCTTCTTCCACTTGTACTCGTTCGGCTGGCCCGGACGAACGACTTCGATCTCTTCCTTGACGTGGAGACAGCAGTCGACCGCACCGGGACCGTTGAACACGGGATTCTTGAGGACCGCGCGCTCCACGGTCTTGCGGAAGTTCTGGTACACCTTCTTGTCGTTGAAGATGATGACGCGGAACTTGCCGTTGTCGCCTTCCCAGTTGGGGTTGTTCACGACGTAGACGGGGACGATAGCCTGGTACTTGCGGCCGAGGTCCTTGTTCTTGCGGTTCGCGTCCTTGTCCTTCCAGCCGGACTCCTTGAACGCAATAAAGTACTTGTTCGCGAGAGTGCAGATCTTGCAGGCGTCGTACCTGTTGCCCTCGACGTGGACATGGGGCGTCACCGGGCACACGACCTCGGCGTCGATCTTATTAAAGCCCTTGTCGGGGTCCTTGCTCCAGTGCTGGTGGACGAACCTCTCGATGAACGGGTCGTCGCGGTCCGAATTGCTTCCGGGAGGCGGGGCGAAAGCGAGAAGCCTGACCCTATAATAAGAATTGTCGTCCGGGCAAGGCTTAAGCGTCATGACGAGGTTCTTCTGCTTGCCGCCGTTCGACTTGCTGTGCTTGGGCAGCGTAGACATGAATATGGACATTAGTTTACCTACTTTCGTTTTTGAGTTACTATTGTTGGCTGCAGGCGTTTTTCCTGCGACGAACATTATTTACTTTACCAGTCTAGAAAACCCCGTGTTGAAATCAGTTCAAAGAAGAATCAAAAAGCGCGTTTTTGCCGGATTCTGCGCGTTTTGCCCTTATTTTCTCGACAGCCTCGTCCGTCACGCGGATTGGATTGGCCTTTCTGCGCTCGAATTCCAGAACGGCTTTGTTCACTTCCGTATTGTACATATCGTACCTGTCGGCTATGAAGGCCAGTTCGTCCCGGCTCAGCCTGTCGAGCTTCGGCAGGATTTCGCGGAAATCGGGTATGGCCGCGAGATAGTAGGCCGATATCTTTCCGGCAACGACCCATGACGCGAGCTTTCTTTCCCTGGCCAGCTTCCTGATGAAATCGGCCGTGGATGCGCATTCGCTGTCGAGGCAGGCCTCGGCGACGTTCTTGACGGACCGCGAATACCATCCGTATATCTTTTTCATGTTTTCCTCGGAGGCGAGCTCGGACGCGAACATGCCGAGACCCCATCTCGACATGAGCTTTGAGTCTATATCGGCGTCTTTCAGCCTCATGTCCACGGCCATAAACCTGATATACCGCCTGACGTCGAGCTTGTGCCTGGAGAAAAAATCGGCAAGCCTGTCGAACGCGCCGCAATGCGCCTTATACACGGATCTCGCCGATATTCTGCTTTCCGGAACCGCGTATTCGAGCTTTGAATTCACGAACTGCCTATAGTATTTATAGGCTCTTGCCGCGGCATATCCGCCGCCGGACGGATCAGACGCTTCCATACTGTTTTCTCAGGACTATTTCCCTGATTCGCTTCATGAACATGCCTTTGAACACGAAAGGATCCAGCCTGAACAGGAACTTGAACATGTCGTCCGGACTGAGGTCAAACTCGTCCATAACCAGCTCCGTGAAATCGTCGTCTTCCAAAAAATCGAATATTGACTGTTTGAACGACTGGCTGCCTGGCGATATGCCGAAAAGCGGCATTCTTTTCTGTATATAATGCAGGATTTCCTTGTCGTCGAACCTTGTTATAAAAGGTTCGTCTGTGCAGAAGAAGTTATTCTGGCCAGTCTCTGTTCCGGCGATGACAGCAGTTACATCGTCTTCCAGCTTCGACAAATTTTGCTCTGGGCTGGATTCCTGCATATCGCGCAGTGACTTATGCTGTTTTTTGCCGGCGTTTCCAGAACCGGCTTTTCGTTGTGATTTTCCAAACATAAAAATATTTTACGATCGTAGATTTCAATTCGGCGCATTATTGGCCGAATACGGCGTCTTCGCTGTTTTCCATAGCGGATACCAGCTTTGACAGTTCCGAATCGGGCGACGCGTACGGAATGTCCGGCCCGTTCTCGTACGTCATGTCGCGCAGCACGAGCGTTTCCGGATCCATCGCAAAAGTGGACTTCTTGCCGATTAGTCCGCCGAGCCTGTTCTTGATGACTTTAAAACCGAGCTTTCCGGCTTCGCGCAGCTCCTGTGTCTGGTATATTGCGAACAACGCGTCTGTCGTATGCACGATGCCGCGCGATTCCGATACGTTCTGCATATCTATCTCTTCGGTATTCATACCTTCGCTGTTGCTCTGTACCGCCGATATTACAGGAACTCCGTATTTATAACTCAACGCGCGCAGTTCCTCCGACACGGCCATTCCGTCTTTGAACATCGAGTCTGTCTGCCTGTTCGGAAGAACGAGGTTCAGATAGTCGACAATTATCACGTCGACGCGCTTGCCGGCGGTCATAAGCGATTCTATATACGAATCTATCTTCGCCGTGTTGACGCTGCGGGGAGGAAATTCCTTGATTATAAGGTCCGCGTTTTTATGTTCCGCGTAGAATGCCGCTATGCGGTCTCTCGCCGCCTGTTCGTTGTCCTTCAGCCTGTTGATGTTCTTCAGCGAGATATGCGCGTCGAACCGCTGGGCATAGACGTCCTGGCTCATCTCGAGCGATATCACGACGACTGACAGGTTTTGCTTAAGGAAATTCACGGCAAGATTGGATAGAAATACAGACTTACCGAGGCCGGCCTGCGCCATGAATAGGGCAAGCATGCGCCCGTCCTTAAGGAATCCCCCATTGGTATATGTGTCGACCGACGCCCATCCGGTGGCTATTTTCGCGTCAGGGTTGCGCAAGAAATCCCAATGGTCCTTCATGCCTTTTTCGCTGAAATAATCTAAGCCTATGTCATTATCGCTAAATGTTATCTTTTGAACACGGTCGAAATTGGACAGGCATTTGTCTACGATCTTCTGGTATTTCTCCGAATCCCGCTCCGCGTCGGCTGCGGACAACAAGTCGATGTTGTCCATAAGCGACGTCATCAACGCGTTTTTCCTGATAAACTCCCTGAGGTTCATGTCTACGACCTCATTAGGTATGCCTGGGCTCATCGTCGCCGCCGCATATATGAGTTCGTTCGCGTCCTTCAGAGAAAAGTTCTAATCCGGATGGTTTTCGGCGTATTTCTGCGCGAGCATCCCCATCAGCTGGGTCGTCGGCGCCTTGCCGTATTTCCTATAGAACTTCACGGCGAGATTCACCAGTATGTCCATCTGCGGCGTTTTAAACCATCTCGAATCATATATGTTCGACATGGTGTTCAGCCAGTTCTTGTCTGCCAGCGTCCTTTTCAGGAGCAGCTTCTCTACCACGTCGACTGTAAAGTCAAGTTCCATCTAATCCTCCGTGATGTATAAAATACGGGATCAGAAGTCCGGCTGTACGAAAAAAGACCGCGACTGACTCGCGGTCTCGGCATAAACCGTACAGGGTTTTCCTAAGCTCAATTCCATGACTGATATCCGTCAGAAGTGAACGGACGACCGTACGCCGGTCTAAACTGTTGAATCGGGCGTGAAACCTGGCGCGGCGGCTATTCTGTCTTTTTAGACTCAACGGCGAGCCTGGCGTTCAAAGCCGATATCTCGCCATGCAGTTTTTCGTTTTCAGATTCAAGCTCGGCTATCCTGCCCGCGTCTGCCTATGGTACGGCGCCGTTATTCAGTTCACGTTCCTAGGCAAGCTGCGCCTTAAGGTCCGATATCTCGCCTATATATACGGCGATCCTATCATGAAGATCTGCGACCATTTCCGCATATTTGGCGTTTTCGCTCGACACTGCTTCGAATGCGTCCAGTTTCTGCTTTACCTCTTCGGACAAACTTATTCCAACAGTGCCGCTTCTGGCTTCTATGACATCAGAAGCGCTCATGCCTTCCGGAAGCGGCTGCTCGCCGACTTCCGGATTGACAGTGCTGAATTCCTGCGATACCGGTTTCTTCTTTTTTGCGGACATAGTTCTTATGCCTCTTATATCCTGATGTCGTCCATTGTCTCAGGCCCTTGACTTTCGTCGTCAAACCCGGCTTCGATCGCGTCGAGCTCTCTCGTCGTGGCGTTCGAATACTTCATAAGCTCCTGCGACTTCTTGTCGAAATCCTCGAGGAACGTATTCCAGATCGCGTCGTTTGACATAAGCTCGCGGTAGGTGATCTTCTTGCCGTTGTTCCACGTCCTGCACGTGTAGCCGCCTCGCACCTCTTCCAGAAAACCCATCTGCACCGCGGGCTCGACAAGCCCTTCGTACCGGCTGAGCCCGTGGTTGAAATCGATGTAGATCGTCGCGGTGAACGCAGGCTTGCATACGCGGTTCTTCACGACGAAGAATTTGATCTTGTTACCCTTGAAAAACCCGACGGTGTCCTCTTTCGTCTCCTTGCCCGTGAGAAACGCGTCGTCCGCGGCCTTGATCAGCAGCTTCTCGCACTGCAGGATCACGTGCGACGCGAACTGGATGCCCATGCCGCCGGCCATATTATGGACCTTCTGCGCGAACATCTGCGACGGGTCCTTGTACTCATGGTTGATGATGAGCAGAGTGGCGTTGGCTTCCACAACGCGCATCATGAGGCCGCGCATCATGTTATTCTTCATTTTCTACGAAATGCCCATATCGACAGCCATTTTATCTTTGTTGACCGCATCCGACACGAGCTTGTCGGCGGCAAGCGCGCCATATGAATCGAGAATACACATCGCCCTGACATCGTCGTTGTTTTCAGGGTCTTTCAGGTATTCCTGTCTGGCCTAAACCAGCGTGTCGTACGTCTGAATCATTTTGACGGCACACTGCTCAACGGACGCGACAGGAATATGCTGTACTTTCGACATGTCGACCTGATGCTGCTTGAATATGTTGACAAGCGTACCGCCTTCTGAATCGAATACATATACGACGTCGACCTCGTTGTTCTTAAGCGCCAGCGCCGCCGTGTTGGCTGCGATAAGGGACTTACCAGATCCAGATTCTCCAAATAACGTAACAATACGACCTCTCGGAATGCCGGTATGCACAGATCCGGTTAACACACGGTTGAGCGCATAGTTGCCGCTGTCGTAGAATTCTTTGACTTCGGCATAAGTAGACTGGTCAAGCTACTCCGCACCTGTCATCTTATTTATGGCTTTTAATGTATCTTTGAGTTTCATAATTACCTCATTAATATAAATACTCCTTTAGAAAACTGTATTTTCACAGTCGTATGCTTGATAACCGACGGTTTTGGTTTATACGCTTTCTATGGCTATTGCCATGATCAGGAAAACCGGTCAGGCATTTTCCGCGGCGCGACGCTTACTGCGCAGCGTATATTCATACTTTAGACGGCGAAGCCTAATGTAATACGCGCCTATGCGCACGAGCTTCTTTCTGCGCCGCTGCTGACTGTTGAGCGTCTTGACGTATTCGGCGTAGGCCGGTGTTATCCATTTGCATTTACCTGTGTCGAGAAGGTTATGCCAGATGGCCTCGATATGGATTTTTTCCAGGTTCTTGTCTTTCTTAACACGTGACCTGAGCGACGCGGTTATCCCGCATAGCCTGTCGGAGATCTTCTTCACCGATACCCTGCTGATTTTGAATTCCATCTACTGCGACAGTATGCTAAGGTACATTGACAACGGATTTTTCGCCGGTACGTTGTCCGTCATGCATACTTCGCTATCCGCCGTGAACCTGTAGTCGACGAGCAGGGCCTTTATCGTATCGAAAGCGACGTGAGTCATTCTATTGTAGCAGAACCGCAACTCATATTCCACATATCCGTCCGCCGGCGTCAGTATCGCCACGTCGTACGTCGCGCCTTTGGTCCCGCCGTATGGCGGGACCATCGATATGAACATATTACGTATTTCGATTGGACGGCGCTTAGCCATTTCCGTACCATTCCTCGCAGCCGTTGTAAGCTTTAACGTTATGCGGATATTCAAGCTCCGACGCGCCGTCTATCTTCCAGTATATGCGATCTACGAAAGGAGCAAGCGTACAGTAGTTGTCTACTACGTCGTAATAGTCTCCCTGTGTCGAAAGCGGCGCGCGGGCGGCGGCAAGTTCCTCTCCGCACGGCCCGGCCGTGCCGCTCATCCATGTTGGCGGAAGAAAGGGATCACTTGACACGTACGTCTCGCTGGATATGTACGACGACGGATAGAAATGCGCATGCTTTGTTATAAGCTCGTTGTCGACGCTCATCATATAGCTGAGGATGTCCTCGTTCTTCGGCACGGCGTAGAACCCGAAGTCGAGACCATGCACTTTCGGAACGCCGTCGTCGTATCCGCCGGGCCCGCCGCTCACTTCTTCGACATATGACGTGACCTGCGCGGTTACTTCGCATGTCAGCGTCGTGGACAATTTCGCGTGCGTCTCCTGCTCGATGAACCTCCGAACCTCGTCATCGCTTTCGAATTCATAGACGTACGACGACACGAAAGTCGACAGGCTGGTCACCGGCTTTTTCGCGCGGCTTCTGTGATACTGGTCAGTGCCTCCGAACAGGTATGTCTTGAACGTGAAAGTGAATGTGCTGATCACCAAGTCGTCGCGCGTGCCGTCCAGCTCGTCGGAATGGTCCTCGCTGACCGAATCTGACATTATGACCTGGTTGTTGAGTTTTATGCCGCTGAACTTCGGATGGGCCTGCGAGCAGTAGATGTCGCTGTTGAAGAATACCATGAAATTGGACGCTATCTTGTCTATGTCGGCCGGATACTTCGCGACAATAGACACCTCATAGCTGATGTCGATTGGCACAGGCGTTAGGAACTGGTAGTTGCGCCGGCTTTCTGATATCTCGTATCTGACTTCATTGTGCAGGTTGTTAAGGCGGTCTGGCTGTCTAGAATATCCAGTCCTGTTTATGACGATCATAGGCACTTTATACTGCGCCTTATTGTCCGGATTCTCCATCGTCTTAAGTATCCGGGACCGCTGTCCGAATACGCACGGTATCCGGAGAAGCGACTTATTGCCGTAATTGTCGGTGCGTTCGATCCTTATATCGCTGAAAAACCGCTTGAACAGCTCGTTCGCCACTCCAAGTTCTGCGTTAAAGCTTATGAATTCCATCGTTAGGCTTCCTGTCTGTTATGTCAATTCCCGCTCGGTCAGAATCTTGAACTCGGCATTTTTAGCTTTCGCGAGAATGCGCGCGGACTGCCATTTGCAGGTGTTCTTTATCCATGTCATAACGGTTTTCGGGTTCGCGTTCGATCTGGGCTTGACAGTCTCGCAATACGGCTTTATCTCCACCCATAGGGTCTTTAACGCCGTCCCCACGCGCACGACGCAGACGAAATCTACATAATAGCGTCTTACTTTCGCCGGCCTGCAGCTCTGGTCGAGATACTTTATCACGCTATTCTCGTATCCCCATCTTACTATGGCCGGATTCCTATCGGCGTACTGCATGAAAAGAAATTCAAGCCTGGATTTGTATTCAGGCATTTCGGTGCCGGTAAACTTCTCCGGATGTTTCGGAAAAAACTTTCCATGCCTCGCGTTGGAATATTTTCCGCGTCTTGTATCGCTCGGTATTCTGATCATTTTACGCTATTTACCCAAGCGTCATTCGAAAAGCCTGCGCCTCGATATGAGAGGTCCGGACTTCTTAGCCGGGGGAGACGATGTTTTTTCTTTGCCGAACGAATAGCCTTTCGACTGTATAAGCCATATTTTCATCTGCAGCGGCGTGAAAATCATTTTCTCAAGCGACGTCCTGTCGGAAAACATAGATGGATTTCCGGACGCGATTATTTTTTCATTGACGTCCTTTTCCGGCGTGTGCTCGTCGAACCATCGGAAAAACAGCATGCCGTCTTTTTTCTCAATGGACTTCGCCGTAGCGTCGAGGCCTGGCTTATCGTTATCGAAAGAAAGACATATCCTGTGGTTCGGATACCGTTCGCGGATAAGCTTCTCCTGCCTGTCTGACAGGGATTTTGTGCCGACGGCGACGGCGTTTTTCACGAACAGGCTGTCATAGACGCCCTCGAATACTATCACGTATGGCCAGGACAGATCTACGTTGTCAAGGCCATATACCAGTTTCTGGCTGTCCCGCGGAAAGATATATTTGATCTGGCCGTATTTTTTGTAGTCATTAAGCTGATAATATGCGTCTACGCCGTTGATCACCCACGGTATGAGTATATAGTCGCCCATGCTGCCATCATATGAAAAAAGATCTTCTTTCAGGAACGGCGCCCTGTCTACCATCCGGCCGGCGAGATATTTCCTCGCGTCGGCCGTCAGCGGCTTTTTCCATAGCGGATCAAGCATGGTCTTAACGTTCATCAGGTCGAATCCGCACTTGTCTTCTTCCGGAAAAGCGTACGTCCTCGTCATTCCGTTTTTTGCGAATTCGCGCGCGTATTCTTTCTTTATGTCGTCGTAGTCTTTTCCCGACAGCGTCTGCAGCAGTTTGGCGCCCGTCATTCCGGTAGAACAGTTGAAACAGTAGAAAGACGCGTTTTTCAGATAGTAGAATCCGCGCTTCTTCGTCGCGGATTTATGCGAATCGCCGCACAGCGGGCATCTGAAGTTTAATTTATCGCCGACCTTCACCATGTCACGGGGAAGGTATTCCATGATCTTGCTGTTAATAAACTGGATATAGTCGTATGACTGTATCACCGCTTTATACACTCTTTCGCTATGTCATTCAGCACAAGCACGTTTTCCGGAATAAACGTGACGAAGAACACTACTTTCCAGGACTTAAGGCTGATAGTCTTGATCTTTCCATCCACAAGATCGTATGCGTCTACCGAAAACGGGTCTTTCGTGTGGATTCCGACAAACGGACTCGCCAGCATTTTTCTGGCGTCTGACTCTTTTTTTGCGCGGAATACATTTATGAAACGCCTATTGCCGGTACACAAAACGCGCCTGTAGTCTTTCGCGTTGGATGCATCCTTGGGCAGGAATTCGATCTCTACGAGATTATAGGCCAGCATGTTCTCGAGATCCTTCTTGCAATGCGTCAGATTCGCGAAGGCGCTTACGGTCTTAGCCTATGCGACGAATACGCCGTTCTTGGTTTTCTCGAGTTTTTCCTGTATCTTCCTGATCATATCAGCCCTTCAGCACCGTACAGTATAGGTCGAAGTTCAAAAACGAGCCGTTCTTGCCCGCCATGCTCGTCTTGCTGACAAGGCAGTTTACATCCATCAGCTGGAATTTTATACAGTCACTCTGCATGGCATTAAACAGATTGAGCCGCTCGAAATCCAAAATCAGCTTGCGTTCGGACTTGACCAGGCCGTCGTCTCCGCGTTCGACAAGGCTTCCCGCCGACACGAGGCCGAACTTCAGCGTTACCTCGTTGTTCAGGCTGGTCTCGCGATTTCCGACGGTCGCGAACACGGCGTTATTCTCCATGTCGTCTTTCGTCTCGAGATAGATGCGCATGTCCTTCGCGACGGAAAACATGAAAGCCTGGCCGTTAAGGCGCTTTATCATGTCCGAACTCGACGTGAATTCGAATACGGGCGTGAACTTCGCCTCGATTTTCGTCGTCACCCATTTCGATATGATGTCTTCATTGCATGTCGAGAACTTCGTTTTGAACTTTTTTGATTCGAACCGCAGAAACGGCATGTCTACGAAAAATCTAAGGCCGGAAAAATCCTCGCCGTGCACTTCTTTGACCGTGGACAGAAGTTTGAGGAACATCTGAAGGTTTTCGACGGAAAACGCGACGGGCGACGGAGAGACAACAGAATTGGTCGTTATTTCGCACCTGGCGGTTCTAGCTCTCGCGCCATAGATTTCCATTCCCGCGCCTGAAATAGAGAATTTGGCGGACTCGACTATTCTAGATGTAGTTTTCACCGTCTCATAGAAGAGGTCGAAATCCCTTATTTCTATCTGAGTCTTTGCCATAATAATATTTTACCCGACAGATTTCGCCGGATCCAGTTTGGCGAATCCCCATTTGGTTCTGAACTTTTCCTCGTTTTCGAGGAATTCCGGAGAAAGTATAGACCGGCCGACAGACCAATGCTGAAGCTCCTTCCTTACTATAACGCCGACTTTCATCTTATATTTAAGCACGGCCTGCATCGATATGTCGGTATCGTAGAAGTCGAACGGACTTAGATTTTCGTCGAACCTCAACCCGGCGTCTATAGCCTTTCTTGTAAAAATAATGCAGAGACCGTCTATGCAGGCGACCTCGTGGTCTTCGACATCGGGATGATGCGAGCTGAAAAACGCGATCTTATTTCCAAGTTCGCCATGCGTGACGCAGCCCCACCTGTCGGCGGGAAACGGCATGGATCCGCAATACCAGTTGAGCGGAGACTGTCCTACGGATATTTTCGCGCAGCCGCATAAGCCTATAAGGTCATATTTTCCGCACAAGGCCTGCAGCTGCTTCATGACGGCGTCGGCGTCGAATTCTACGTCTGCATGCACAAGCAGTACGAAATCAGAATCCTTGTCGGCGTTTAAAATGCCGTTATATATATCAGCAAGAGATCTGCGGTTGTCCGGAAAATACAGCGTCTCTACGTCGCCGAATTTGTCCATCTTCTCTTTCGGCATTCTGAACGAGGAGTCTTTTGAAACAAATGCGAATTTGAATTTCATAGTTTATGCCTTACAATTCTTCTACGACAGAGCTTCCTTCGACCTTGACCCAGCGCTTTACCTCGAAATGCCTGCCTTTCATCGGCACGAGCTTGTTGTCGGCGTCGCGTATCACGCGTATGCTGTCTTCTTCTTTAGGCGAAACCCTGACCCACTGGCGCTGGTATACCGAATCTCCGTCGTACTTTATCTGTACATCGCCCAATGTTATTATCTTAGCGGTCTTCGCGCGTTGCGCGTCGGCCGGCGCAGGCTCCGGTGTAGAAACTCTGTTCATGGCCGGCGTGGGAACAGGCGAAGGTGTGGCGGCGGGTAACGGCGCCTTCGGGGAAGCAAGGGTAACTCCCTGCTCGGCGGCTAGCCTTTCAATGTCTTCACGACTGGGCGGATTGATTTCGCGGATGATTTTAAAGCGCTGTCCCGCCCGCTCGTACCACATCTGCTTGTCCTTAAGCTCCTGCGGCGAATTGACGGTAATCGTGACCTGGCCGTTCCCACCGAGTCTCGGATCCACCATTACCGGACGCCACCTTACGGTGCCGTCGTCTTCTTCGTGCATTTCTTCGACCATTATCTCGAACGTGCGCGGGATCTTAAGCTTTTTCATGGCGGCGGAATTAACCGGTACCGCCGTATTCTGTTTAGGCTTTTCCATGTTCAATATTTTCCCGATTTAGAAAAATTACGAAGTATAGGTTATCTTGGAAATGTTGTTCGTCTTCTCTACGGTAACAATCCTGTCGAAGACGTCCTGGTCGACTTCGGATCTGTGCGATATTACGAAAACGTTCTGTCCGTTCTGCGAATAGTCTTCCAGCAAATCGAGCACGCGCCTGACGCACGACGACGAAATCGCGGAATCGAAGTACTCGTCCAGCACCAGGATGTTGGACGTCAGGCCGTTGCGTATGGACATGAAGTCCCTGAACGCGAAAGACGTGGCTATCATTATGCGCATCCGTTCCCCGGCCGAGAAGTTGTTGAATTCGCACAGTCCGCCGTCCGTTATAAAGGAATAGTTCATGTCCGAATCGAATTCGACGGTGTACTTCGAGCCGAGCCTTGTCAGATACGTCCTGATCTTGTTGTTGAGAAGGCCGATCAAGTCCGAGATTATGAATTTGCGCAGCGTGTCCTGCGACACTACCGTTTCGGCCGCCTTGAGGTACTTGTACGAATCCGACTCCTTTGCAAGCGCGTTCTCCTCGTCGGCGATGCCTTTCTTGTTTTTTTCGAACAGCTCTACGTACGGGTTCTTTTCGGTTTCAAGCCTCGTCTTTTCGCGTTCGGCCGACGCCAGCGCGGCTTCGGCAGTGGCGACGACCCTGGCCGCCGCCGCCGATTCGGACGTCATCTTCCGTATGCGCGCGTCTATTTCCGACATCTTTTCATCGATCTTCTTCTTTTTGTCAGCGAGTTCCGCGACCTTGCTTTTACGCGCTTCGAACGTGGAGTCGATGTCCGCTATTTTAGACTGCGCTCCGTCTATTTCCTTTCTATACTGGTCGAGTTTGTAATGTCCGGCGAATATAGGACGGCAGTCGTCGCATAGCTTCGCCATCAGGTCGGCATGCTTGTCTATGACGGAACGCCTGGACTCGACGAGCTGCCTCAGTTTGTATTTGTCGGAGTCTAACTTGGATATCTCGGCGTCCGCGTCTCGGCGCTGCCTGTCCAGCGTCTTGAGCGCGGCGTCGAGCTTGTCCCTCGCGGCGTCGAGCTTGTCCCTCGCCGACGTATCGACCGTCCTGTACGCCGCGCGCGCTTTTTCCAGGTCGGATTCGGCTTTCGATATGGCGGATTCGGCCGCCTTTATCCTGTCGGCCCGTCCGTCGTCGTATTTCGCAAGCCTGGCCTGGTACTCGTCCTCGTTGCGGCGGAACACCATCAGCCTGTTCTGCATCGCGAGTACCCTCTTGTCCGCGTCCAGGATGTCGCGGTGGATCGCCTGGTGCATGTCGCCGAACACGCCGATGTCGAACAGCTGCTCTACAAATTCCTTTTTGTCGGATTTCTTCATCTCATAGAAGTTGTAGGTCTGGCTCGACGTCAAGAACATCGTCCTCGAAAACGTGGCCATATTGCACTACAGGACCTCCTTCTCGAGGTACGCCTGCGTTTCGGCTATGGTCGACTTCGTCGCGTCGGCCCCGTTCTCGTACAGCTCCAGGTACGACAGCTTGCCGTTCTTCAGGCCGCGCGCGATCCTGTATTCGGCGCCGCCCGCCGAAAACGACAGCGACACCCGCATGTCCTTGTCGGAGACGTATCTGTTGACGATATGCTCGTTCTTGACTTTGGTCTGCAGCTCGCCGAACAGGGCGTACAGCAGTGCGGCCATCATGCAGCTCTTGCCCGCGCCGTTGGTTTCGTCGGGTATGTCGTGATTCACGCCCTTGACCAGGGTAAGCCCGGACATCTTGTCGAATTCGAAAATTTCGTCTTCGAACGGCATAAAACTGTGTATCTCAAGCTTTTTGAAAATTAGTTTCATTTTTTTATTACAATCCCGTAACGGCGTTATAATATTTCTCTAAAACTTCGTACAACCTGTCCTTGTTTAGTCCTTTTTCGTCCAGATCGCCGTCCTTCATTTCGTCTACGTAATTTCTAAGATACTCAAGCTTGCTTTTCTTTATAAGCTCAGCGGATTTACAGCTCGGCGTACCGTCATTCTTCACAGCGACCCTGTATTCAGGCAACAGCTCCTCATAAGGTCCGGCCGTAAGTATGCGCTTCGAAATATCCACATCTTTGTCTCGCGGCACGTCGACGTCGTATATTTTCTAGACAATGTTTCCGGAAACGTCGGAAAAATCGAATTCATCCGCCTTCGACATCAATATGCGCACATGCCTTGGAACTCCTTCAGTCTGGATAAAATTCCTGCTGTTGGCGGCGTCAAGCAGGTAGTATCCATGAGGCGTGTCCGTTTCGCCGAGATTCTACTCGTACGGAGAACCTATAAACGTGAACTCGCGTCCTTTCGACATAAAGGTCTTGTGCTGATGGATATGCCCGGCATATACCGTCCCGCCGGGCTTTGCGAGCTCGACGAAGCTGCCGACCGCGTCGCCCGCCTTTCTGTTCAGCGTCGCCAGCCCGTCGGAAGCCAAAGACTCGACGCATTCGGCGGAAGGCTTTTCGTCGGCGGAATGTTCCTCGACGTAAGACTGCATTAGATATTTGGACGATACGTCGAAATGTCCTATGAGGATATCGAATTCCCCCTGCTTGTACTTAGATACGTCGCCAAGCCACGGAACGAGTAGAACCCGCTGGCCATTAATCTAGACTTCTTCCGTTTTGTCGACTACCTTCACGTTCCTGCATTCACGGAATATGTTTATCGAATTGACATCTGTCGTATTTTTAAAATACGAATCGTGATTGCCGCAGATAAGATAAAGCTTCCGGTCTTTCGCCAGCGCCTGAACAAGCTTCAGCGATACGTTGACGGTGTTGGTGTCGAGAAGCGATCTGCTGTGGAACCAGTCTCCGGCGAAAATTATGTTTTCGACTTTGTTCGACGCCGCCGTCTTTATGATAGACTTGCATGCCGAAACGCATATCTTCAGCCTTGACAGTTTATTTCCGGACAGGCCGCAGTGCAGGTCTGTGAATATTATCGTATTTCCGTGCAATATGTCCATAGAATAAATCTTACGCGTTTAGAACAAACGCCCGTCCGCTGAAAATCTAAACGGACGGGCGTTTCGGAAGCGACTTTTACTTTTTCCGCGTTATACGGCCGGCCTTGCCGGCTTTTCCTCGGGTTCGTCGGCCACCAGGGCGTCTGTCGTGAGGAGAAGCGACGCGACCGACGCGGCATTGACGACCTCATTCGTGACGACCTCGGTCGGGTCAATTATGCCGGATTCGATCATGTCGACATATTCGCGGGTAAGGACATTGTAACCGCGCCCGTCCGAACCGGCGTCTTCGAGAAGCTTACCGACTATCAGCGACGAGTCAAGGCCGGCGTTGTCGAGGATCTTGCGGATTGGCGCGTCTAGCGAATCGCAGAGTATTTTCACGCCGACAATTTCGTCACCGATGAGCGCGCGCTCGTCCGGAGAGCCTTTTTCATAAAGTTTATCGAGGACGCGCATGGCATTAAGCAGCGCGACGCCGCCACCAGGCACGATTCCGCCCCTGATCGCGGCCTTGGACGCGCAGAAGGCGTCGTCTACCCTGTCGCGAAGCTCCTTGCGTTCAGCCTCGGTCGTCGCGCCTACAGTTATGATGCCGATGCCGGACGTAAGGCGCGCGAGGCGTTCCTGCAGCTTCTCCCGTTCGAAGCGGTCCTGCGACGCGCCTATCTGCCTGCGCAGGCCTTCAGCCCTGCCCTCCACGGCATCGCGCGCGCCGCCTCCGCCGATAATGATTGTACTGGTCTTGTTGACGACAACGCGCTGCGCCGTGCCGAGGACGCCTGAACCGGCGAGGGCATGCTCGAACTTGATACCGGTCTTGTCCGACACCACCTTGCCGCCGGTGAGAACAGCTATGTCGTCAAGGATGTTCCTGCGGTTATCGCCATAGGATGGGGACGTGATGGCGACCAGGTTAAGGGTACCGCGCATGCGGTTCATCACGGCGGTAGCAAGGAACTCGTCGGCGTAGGACTCGGCGATCACGAGGAGCGGCCGCCCGGACTTGGTGACGGTCTGCAGGCATCCGAGCACGTCCTGTACGTGCGCAATCTTCTTATCTACAATGAGAATCCACGGGTTGTCTAACTCGGCCTCCATTGTCTCAGGGTTAGAAACCATGTAAGGCGATTCGTACGACTTGTCGATCACCATGCCTTCGACGATTTTCGACGTGAGGTCGATGCCGCTGCCGTTTTCAACCTTAATGGTGCCGTCATTGCCGATCTTGCCCATGATGTCGGAAATGATCTCGCCGATCTTCTCGTCGCCATTGGCTGATACGACCGCGACTTTCTTGAGGTCTTCGGACGATTCGATCTTCTTCGCCGACGCTTTGACGATCTCAACAGCCTTTTCCGCCGCCTTCTTGATACCGTTCTTGACCTGCGTCGCGTTCGAACCGAGCGATACGTACTTCAGACCATTGCGGAAGATCGTGGCGGCGAGGAGCGTGCTGGTAGTAGTGCCGTCTCCCACTCTGTCAGCGGACTTCTCCGCGACTTCCCGTACGGCGTTGACGCCCATATTTTCAAATTTATCCTTAAGCGAGATGGATTTGGCGACTGTTACGCCGTCTCTCGTACTGTGGATAGTCCCGTATTCATCGATGATGACGTTCTTGCCTGCCGGGCCGAGCGTGCATGTCACGGCTTTTTCAAGCTTGTTTACGCCGGCGAGGATCTTTTCCTTCGCAGTCGAATCATATATGATAGTTTTTGACATTCTAACTTCTCCGTTTACTGTTAAAAATGATACATGTCTAGAAAATATTGAGCATAAAGTAAATAAAAACGATGGAAAACATTTGGAATTTTCTAAAGCAGCTTTTTAGCGGAAAATTTGCTGATCTTCTTTGCGCATTGGCCCGCGCGGCGGAGAAGATGTTCGATTTT
>Ga0310786_10001019_pt1 | contig 44972 bp, 23 predicted proteins | sample AusTroGonzalo_MG_FD_203881 | JGI IMG/M metagenome (GOLD analysis project Ga0310786, IMG submission 203881) | Bovine rumen microbial communities from tropical cattle in Woodstock, Queensland, Australia - Gonzalo_03 (v2) (version 2) | ecosystem: Host-associated > Mammals > Digestive system >...
ACTGACGATCGGTCAGGTTGATCAGCGAGCCGATCGCCGAGTTGCGGATGGTCAGGATGCTACCGCCCACGTCTGCAAGTTTGGTGGAACGAATACCGATGGATTCCACGGTGCCGCGGAACCCGTCCACCACGATGATGTCACCCACGTCGAAAAGTTTCTCCGCGATGATGAAGATGCCCGCGACGATGTCCTCAATGAGAGAGGTGACGCCGAGGCCGATGACCAAAGCAACGATGCCGAGCCCCGCGAGGATCGCCGTCGCGTTGACGCCGAACGCGTTAAGAATAAGGCAGATCACGAAGATATACATCACGTACTTGACCAAGTTGCTGAGAAGATCGAGGATCGCTTTTCCCATTCTCTTGCTGAGCGTTTCGTGCGAACGGAAGAATCCGAAGATCGCGCGAAGCAAGGAACCCGCGGTGATGACGAGGAGCGCATAGCTCAAAAGTCTTGCGAGAGCCACCGGATTGCTCTTTGAAAAGATGTCAAAGCTTTGATAGAACTCGTTCCCCTTGGGTAAGAAGAAGCGACCGAAGCACATGATGACGACGTACGCGACGCCGATCAAGCACATGATCGTCCACAGCACGATTTTCTTCGTAGGGATTTTCTTCTTGGGCTGTTCTTCCGGTTTGACGCCGTTTTCTTCCCGGATCCTGTCCATGTCGGCTTTGTCAATGCGAATGTTTTGGTGTTCCATAGTTGTTCTCCTTTTTTCAGCCTTTCGGCATTTTTTACTTTTTTCTCGTCATTCCCGGTGACGGACCGTCGGCTCTTCGTGCAAGTATCTTATTCCACGCGCGACGCTTTACGCATCGTCGCGATCGTTATCTTTTTTCGACAAGCAAGCCTCTTCTTCCGCGCCTTTCTTATCCTCGAAAACGACGTCTTCAAGGTCGTCCGCCGTCTTTTCAAAAGGATCCTCGAAGGGAAGGTCTTCTTCCGCCGCGGCGACTTCTTCTTTTTCTTCTTCCGCCGCTTCGGGTTCGGGCATGGGGATCGGATCGGCGGGACCGACCGAGAACGGCATCGAGATCGTATTCTCCGCGCCGTCCGTCCAAGTGACGGTCAAAACGTACTGCCCTTTCGGCACTTCGGTAAAGACGATATGCGCGGGATCGGCGTCCTTCATCGTATAGACCGTGCCGTCCGCTTGATTGGTCAAGGTCGCGGTCGCCGTCCCCGTATAAGAACCGAGGTTCAAAGAGGTCGCCACGCGGTAATAGGGCGCGTAACCGATCGCGTAGGTCGAGAAGGTTTTGGTATAAACATAAACGATTTTATTTTCTTTATCGACGCGGAAAGTCCCGGCTTCCTTGGTGTTGCTCTCAACGAAGGTAACGACCTCGTCGCCGTGATAGGAATAAACGGTCAGACCGCGCTTATGCGCCTTGGCATAGGGGATCGCGATCTCGAGGACGTTAGAGGTTTCCTCAAGGAGCGTTTTAACGGAATTCACCGTCTTCTCCACTTTGATCTCGTAAAATTCGAGGTTCTTCTCCTGCGCGGCGTTTTGAATTGTCTTTGCGTGAGATTCTTCCGGCTCTTCCGCGATCTGTTCCTCGGTCTTTTGTTCGACGGTCATCACGACGGAAACGTTCTGATCCGCCGCCACGCCTTCTTTTTCTCGGATCGCTTGCGCTTCCTTTTCCAGCCCATCTACCGCGACGGAGAGATCTTCCTCGCCCTCTTCGGTCTTTACTTCAAGCTTAGATTCGTTCTTTCCGCCCGACATCGCGAGATCCTTTACTTCGTTCTTAAAGAGCGAGATCGAGGTCGTTTCGGTATTATTGTTTTTCTCCGCGACCACGCTGTACACGCCGATGGGAACGATGAATTTGTACGAGCCGTTCGCACCGGTGATTACGCTATCCACCGTTTGATTGCCCTTTTTGAGGGTAACAGTGGCGCCGCTCACGCTTTCTCCGTTTTGCGAGATCACGCCGGACAACGTGACCCAAGCGGGTGCCGCGATCGTGACTCTCACACAGGCGGGCGCGCTATCGATGTGATTACCGTCCGCCGATACCTTGTACCAAACGTAATAGTTGCCGATTTCGCTCGCCATGGGAATCGCCGCGCTATAAGCGTCAGCGGCGGGAGCGGTATCCTTTTCGCCCAAAGCGTACGCCATCGCGCCACCTTCGGCTTTGCCTGCGGAAACGAGCGGCTTATCTTCTCCGTCAAACACGGTATCCAGCGAAATCGGCGCCGCAGTAACCGACGCATTAACCGCATTGACCGTAATGAAACCGTCAACGCCGACGATGAAGGTAACGTTGAAGTTATCGTTACGATTGGCAAACGCCGCTTCGGAAAGCCCCATATAGGTTCTGCCGACGTCCGTTCTTTCCGCGCGCGCCGCCCCGATCAGTTCGATATCGGTTGCCACGTTATAGAGCAGGTTATCCGCCATCGCGTCATAGCCCGAAACGCTTTGCGCCGCGCCCGTGTATTCGACAACGCCGTTTTTGCCGACGATCAAAACGTTGACGCTGATCGCGTTGATCGTTACCGTTGCCGAACCGCAAACGGTGGTATAATCCGCCTTGGTAACTTGATAATATACGGTATAGGTGCCCGCATCGGAATACGTCGGGCATTCGTCCATCGTATATGCGTCCGCCTGCGTTCCGTATCGGATCGTTGCGCCCTCTTCGGACGGCGTTACCGTAATGCCGTGCGCCGCGCCGTCGTAGTCGCCGTTATACGCTTGCGCGGTAGCGGTCATCGATAACAAGAGAGTCGCTTCACCGCCAGCCAAGCCGATCGCGTAATTTGCATTGTCGCTCGAGAAGTAATCTGCGGGATCCGCTTCGCCCATTTTTGGGGACCATCCGCTCGTGAACACGCCGCTTCCGGATTGCATCGTGACGCCGACAGAAGCATTCTGAGCGAGTTCGGCGCCGATCGTTAAAAGAAGGTCCCTGCGCACGTACACGTTATTTTTGCCGCTATCTTTGTTATAGTTATTCACGATTTGCACGGCTCCACTCACATGAAACTCCGATCCGCTCGGGACGTGCACGCCGCCGCCTTTCCACATATCGTTGTTTAGAGTAAGGACCACGTTGTCATGCACCAAACCGCCGTCCATATAAAGCTTGCCGTTCCTTTCCAGTTCGATTCCGCCACCGCCGCTCGTCGCAACGTTATAGGACACATCGGCTTCGTTATGAATATAAACGTTACCGTATATGCCGATAGCGCCGCCCCAATTCGCTTGATTGTAGCAGATAGCCCCGCCATACATCACGAAGTTCTCGACGACGGAGGAAGACTTGTCGGCGGCAGATATCCCGACGCCGCCGCCATGGCTGGTCGCTTTATTGCCGATGATGGTTCCTCCGTACATATTGAAGCGTCCGTTTAAGTTTACGTACACACCGCCACCGTAGGGAGCGCCGTAGCCGCCGGTAATGTATCCGCCCACAAACGTGAGATAATCCTCACCTTCCTCGCCGATCAACGCATCGTTGACCGTAGCAAGTCCCGCGCCGTTTGCGGCGGGATCGCTCACGGTAAATCCATGCACTCTTGCCGTGCCTCCATCATAAAGATTGAAGGTGGCGCCATTATTCACGGTGATCACGCTGAATTTATTATTATCCGAAGTAACGGCGATGACGCCGTGCCCGTTCAGACAGAGGTTCAAGGTGCCGCTGACGATGGTCGAAGACGAAATCTCCACGTTGGCAGTCAGATAATAATCCCCCGACGTGGGTAGGCTATTGTCTGACGTCCACGCTTCAAACGTGATATTGTTATAGACGAACGTCCATTTTGCATACAACGTCGTATCGGCTGAAACGGTGTCGACGTCAAATGCCCATTCGTTGACAAGCCCCGCTTCCTTGTACCAGCCGGCAAAGGTATATACGTCGTCGGTAAGCGCCGCAGGTTCTTGGATAAGGCACCCCGAAACCACCGACTGCCGATCGGGAGCAACGCCGTGCCCGTTCGCAACGAAGGTTACTTCAAAAGCGGTGCCGATAACAATTTCACCCGTCGGAGTACTGCCGATACTATAGGAATCGTCTTCAATAAAGAAATAATCCGCGGGATCTTTGCCGCTCATATAGGTCGTCCAACCGTTCGCAAAAACGCCGGTGCCGTTTTGCATCGTCACGCCTATCTTATTGCTCTTTACGGAGTCGTCAAGCGCGCTGACGATATTGATAACGCCGCCGTTTTTGACGTAAAGATTCGCTTGATTGCCGCTACCGTCTTTGTTATCCTTGATGACGGCATTTCCACCGAGGGAAAGGGCGGATAAGGAAATGACGCCGCCGACATTATTCAAATTATCTTTTATAACGCCGCCCGTAATCTCGATCGTGCCGCCCCAAAAAGCGATCGCTTGCTCTCCGTTGTTGTAATTGTTGCTGATCTCTCCGCCGCGAATATACACGGTGCCACGCGTAAAGAACGCACCGCCGCGGATGCTATTGACGTTGTAGCCGATCGTGCCGCCCATCATCGTGAATACCGAATTGCTCTCCACGAAGAGTGCCCCACCGGTACGACCGTGGTTGTAAATGACGTTGCCGCCGTACATCGTGAAAGCGGAACCGTTTTCCATTTTGATCGCGCCGCCGTTCGCGTCGCCACTGGTCCCGTTATTGCCGATTATGTTGCCTCCATAAAGATTGAACGTGCCGTACACGCGTATGCCCGCGCCGTCACCACCGGTACCGCCGGTAATATAACCGCCGGTAAACGTGTAATAATCGGTTCCTACCGTTCCTGTCAGCTTGTCGTTCACCGTAGCCACACCTGCGCCGTTCGGCTTCGGATTGGGAACCGTAAATTTATGTTCGGTCGCAGTATGATCATAAACGTTGAACGTTTTCCCACTACTGACGCTGAACACGCTACCGCTACCTGTCTTTTTGATCCCGTGACCGTTGAGGCAGAGGTTTAACGTGCCGGTGACGGTGGTCGTGGAAGAAACGGTCACGTCCTCAGTCAGATAATAATTGCCCGAGGAAGGGAGACTATACAGCTCAGTCCATTCCTCAAACTCAACGCCGTTGTGTTCGTGCGCTTCTTTATAAACCTTTGCTTCGTTTTCAAAAAGGATAATTTCACAAGTATCGTCTTCGCTTGTGAAGAAATCGGCAGGGTCTTCGCCGTCCATATAGGTTGACCAACCGCTCGTTAACACTCCCCTGCTCTGCATCTTCACGCTGATCGGTGTAGTGTAAGTCAGCGCTCCTGTGATCGTAATCGCTTTGCCATCGGCAAGATAGACGTTGCTATCGACATAGCCCGTCGTATTGCCGCTGATAAAAGCGTCTCCGGACAGACTCATCGCGCCGTTCTCGTTGACACACACACCCGCGCCGCTGTTACCGGCTTTGTTGGCTAAGATCTTTCCGCCGTGCATCTCAAAACTGCCGCTTTCGACGTACACGCCGCCGGCGGTATCGTTGGCTTTGTTCCCTACGACGTTGCCGCCATACATATTGACAGTTCCGCCGCTAATCAATATGCCTGCGCCCGCGTCCGCATAACCACCGGTTATAGATCCGCCTGTTACTTTGACGAAGCCGTTACCGGAAGAATCGAGCCCCTCCGGGCCCATGGTCGCATATTGACCACGCCAAGATTGAACGGAAAGGTATTTCAACGAATTGTCGCAATCGTAAATATTCAGCGTGCTTCCGGTCGGAACGATAATGACAGGACCGCCGCCGTAAGCCCGCATGATGATGTCGCATCCGTGCAAGCAAAGATTGGTCGTTCCTTCCGGAACGGTCCAAGGATCGTCATAGAGCTCTACGTTCGCGTCCAAGTAATAGTTGCCACTGTAAGTCGGCAAAGTGGCGTAATAGCCGGGCGTCCATTTTTCGAATTCAATGTCGTCGTGCGCAAGGTGCTCCCACACCGCAACCAGTTGCATCGAATAGCTGATCTCTACCTTTTGCCCCGCGTTATACACGGTCTCGTCATATCCTGCCTTCCAACCGGCGAACGTGTGTCCTGCTTTCTCGAGGTTACCGGTATTGCCGAGGATGGTCACTTCGTCGCCGGGCAGATAGACGTTATCGTCAACGGGAGCGGTACCCGACGTCGCGCCGTTAGCATTATAGGTAACGGTGCACGCCATGACAAGCTTTGCTTCGCCGTATTGATCAAGGGTAACGATCATCCCGGGTGAGGTAAAATTATCCGCATTGCCGTTGCCGTTCAACCCGATCGTAAATGAGTCGCTTACGTCGTTTATAACAAAAGGATGCTCGTTTTGGAGTTGCCCGGTGACCCTTATACGCGCAGAACTGTACAAGGTGATCGCTTCGTAACGATCATAATAGGTATCTTGTTCATAATAATATTCGCTTTTATAGTTATCGTATATTTCTATCTTCCCTTGCATGTTAAGGGTGGTATCGCCGTATCCATAGTAGTCGTAGCGACCGTAAGCATACACACCGCCGGAGTTGTGCCTGACCAAACCTCCCTCCAAAGAAAGCGTGGTCGAATAGGTTTTATCGTACCCAACGAGATAAAATGCATACCCGTAGTTGGCTAACACGTTGCCGCCCTTCATCGTAAAAGTGCCACGGTCGACCGCAACCGCACCGTAACCGGCTGAATCAGCGCCGCGGTTACCGATCAAAGTACCGCCGTGCATCGTGACGTGAGTGTCTGCGCCATCGCCGAAGATCGCACCACCGACCCACTCCCAATCGGAGTTGTTGTGGTAGTGTCTAAAACCGGTACCACCCGTGAGATAACCGCCCTTAAAACTGCCGTTCTTTTTGGCATTGCCTGCAATCGCCTCCGCCTCGCTGTCCACGACCACGCCGCAACCGCAACCATACGAATCAGCGTCAACGTAGTAATAATGCACGGTATCGTCGCAATCGTAAAGATCAAAGGTGCTGTTCGACGCATCGATCACGGAACCGTACGTCCCGGAGTCCATCAAAAAACTCTGATAGGTGATGCTATGACCGTTCAAACAAAGTTTCGTACCGGTCGGCACCTTCCAAGAGGCGTTGGAACCGGTGACGAAAAGCACGTTTTTGCAATACAATCTGTTTTCAATAGGTCTTGAATATTCCGAAAGATTGTAGTCCGCATTATAGTTAATTGCTTTCAATGCGTCTTTGACGTAATGCACCCAGACCGAAACGTATCCGCTCGTGTCGACGAAGACGAACATATAGACGGGAGAATTCAAGCCGTTTCTGCTCACGATGGGGAATAGCGCGTAACCATTCGACACGAAGCATCCGTTCAGCAACGCATCGCTCGGAGAGGCGCAAGCGTCGGCGAGGGACTGTGCGCATTCCATAAAGGCTGCCTTGTCACTGAACCCGAACAATCGGGCAAGCAACGCTTGATAATCAACGTCAGGCGCGTTGGAACCTTTTAAAATGTAGGGATAATTGGCTCCGATCACGGCGCCGTAAGTGGAATAGTCGCTGCTCCACCCTATATTCCCCGCGATGGCGTTGTTGTAAACCGTTCTTGCGCTGGTATAATAGTCGGAGTAGCCCTCGCCGAGGCTTTGAACGTACGAGGTGCCGTCCTTGGGGATCGTGTAATGCCCCATAAGCGCGGAGAACCTTTGGGTCATAGTATTGATATAATTGGTCACCCCGTTGGCAGGAGTCTCCGAAGTATGAAGGGAAATGTTTGCGATATCGCCGAAATCTCCGCTCATTAAGGCAAAGGGATTGCAGTCGTCGTAGGTTACGCGGACGTTGGTGTCATTGTAGGTCGAAATGCGCCTCTCCTGCAAATCGGTACACCAAGGATTAAGTACCACGTCTTGCGTAAGATACCAATTACCCGCCTCGCCGGGGAGGGAGTCCGTGGCTGACCAAGGCTCGAAGGTGACGTCATCGTGGGTATGGACGATCGGGTCCGCCTGCGCGGTATCTGCCGCATAACCGAGCCCCGCAAAAGCAAGAATACCGAAACATGCGACGAGTAGCGCCGCTATAAAAACACTTATGAACGAAAGCCTCGATTTTGCCCTATCCATTGTGCATCTCCTTTCCCGAAAAGAAATCTCGATTGCTCCTGCGCGAACGCAAAGACAATCATACTATTTTAGTATAAAATAGAAGATGGGACAAAGATGGGACAAACAACGATGAAAAGAAAACCTATATTATAAAATCCCCCAATCGTATTGCGTCATAAACTCACCCTTATAGGCGTTGATCGCGGCGGGGTCGCCTTTGTCGTAGTCGTAGAGATCGCAAGAGAAGAGTTCGGTATTTACGCTGTAGGTATTGAAACTTTTCCGTACGATATTTGCGCCGCCCACAGAGGATAGCGTCTCCATCAGATCCTTATAAATCTTGGAAAGGTAATTCTGCGTTTGTTCGTCGTATTTATCGCCGAAGAGCGCCGCCGAAATATCTTTTCTGTTGGCACCGGAACCGCGGATACTGATCAAATATGCGAGCATTTCCTTGGATTTGCTCCGCTTGAAATGCAGCGGTTCGCCGTCCACAAAGAAGTCGAACGTGCCGAACGTGCGAGCGAAAAAGCGAGGGCTTGCGACGGCTATGGGGTGCAGAAGATTGTCGAGCGCCTTGCTGACCGACTCGACTTCCGCCGGTTTCAGGAGATAGCCGCTCGCGTGGAGATCGATGGCGTCTCGCATAAACTCGGAGTACCCCGTGCAGAATACCACGTTGACGTAAGGATTGGTCTTTTTGAGCTCTTTTGCGAGCTCGATCCCATTCATCTCCGGCATCGTGATGTCGAGGAATGCGACGTCCACTCTATTCTCCTTCGCGAACGAGAGCGCGGAGATACTGCGGTCGAATACCTCGACATCTTCTGAGCCGAGCTCGGACAGGAGTTTCTTCAGCCTGTTGCGCGCGTGTAATTCGTCGTCCACTATGATGATATTCATACTGTCCCTCCTTTCGCCTCAGGAAGAGTGATGACTGCCTTGGTGCCTTTCCCTATTTCGCTCTCGATGGTGAGCTTGCCGCCCATCGCGTATTCCAAACGCTTACGGACGTTATTGATACCGAGATGCCCTCCCGATATGTCTTTCGCGGTGTCGAATCCGACGCCGTCGTCCGTCACCGTCACGACGTAGCATTTGCCTTCCTTCTTCGCGGAGATCGTCACGGTGCCGCCCTCGTATTTCTTGGTGATGCCGTGCTTGACCGCATTTTCCACGAGCATCTGCGCGGTGAGTGCGGGGAGCAGGAAGTCGGTTTGCTCCACGTCATACACTACCTTGACTTTGTCGCCGAAACGTAACACTTCGAGCGCGACGTACTTTTTGATGTGCTCAAGCTCCTTGTCGAAAGTCACGAGTTCTTCCGAGGTCATCGCATCGAGATTCTCCCTAAGATACATGGAGAAGTCCACGATGGCATTCTGCGCTTCTTTGGGCATTCCGTCCATCTCCGCGATGGCGGAGAGCGAATTATAAATGAAATGCGGCTGCATCTGCGAGATCATCGTATTGAACCGTTGCTCGGCGAGGAGCGCATTCCGATATCTGCTGGTGAAAACGAAGTGCATCCACATATAGTAGAAGGTACAACATGCCACGACCGAGATAGTCACGTAATCCACCCAATGCTGTATATAGAAATTCTTGGTGGCGTCGAGAACGATGCCTGCGATGACCACAAGGGTGAATACCACCGGCATCAAGGCGCCTATTTTCTTCTCTTGCGAAAACTCCCTCGCTCCGACAAACAAATGATACGCGAGGAGAATGGAGCTGATGATCAAACAAAGGTCATTTAGCGGTCCGCCGCCCCAAGCATTTTCGTCCGTGATGGTGAAGACGAGCGAGGTAAAGAAGGCGGTGCTGTGCATGATGGCGTTTATAGCCACAAGGATCCACGTCCACCAATGCTTCCCTTTCGGGCTGATCATATACACGAAGAGAACGATGATCGCAGGGCGCAAGGAGTACCCCAGTGCGGCGACGAAAGTACGCCAAGTCGGCGCAAACACCCATTCCACGAGGACGTACTCCGCATAGTTCTGCAGGACGAGAAGAAAGGACAAAGCAATGAGCGCGATCATGATCCGCTGGCGGTTTTTGCCGAGAGTAGAGTCCAGCGCCGCCGCAAAAGCGACGCCGATGAACTGGAGCGTCAGCACCTGCAGGATAAGTATCCCGTTTACCATATCTGCAGTCAGTTTCCACATTGATCAATGAAGCCCCCTCGGCGTGATATTTTTATTTTATCACAAAAAAATAAAAAAGTCGAGCATGCCATCGAGGATAAAGCCTTCTGCTTTCAGCTCTTCTTCGATCTCGTCCCAATCCGAGTAGTCCGAGAGGTCAAGCCACTTAGAGCCCAATGCTCTTTCGTTGCATTCGTTGTATGAGCCCCAAGAGCCGATGACGATTCTTATAGGATCACTCATTTCTCGGTTCCTCCTCAAAGTCTTCAAGGTTGATTCGGGCAAGCATCGCGCCGTATTCAAAGTAGTAGCCTTTCTCGTCTTGCAAAAGCGGGTATTCCACCATCGAGATCTTTCCTCGGTTAGTCACCGCGACGACGATCTTCTCTTCATCTTTCGCCACTTCAAGCAAATTGAACGTGACAAACTCTTCTCCGTCAAAGTATAAATATCTTTGCTTGATTCGAGCAAAAAATAGAGAAATAACAAGTTGTACCTTGCACCACGATACAAAAATCATTGCAGCAAAGGCATTTAAGAATTGCGGCAAATTACAAGCAATTACTTTTTCTACTAACCTAAAGGTCGGTTGCTATGCGGCATTTGAAGATTGCATCTCACTATCTTCCGTATCAATTCAAGATGGACTCGAAGAGATCGATTCTTTTGTCTTTAGCGGATGCAACAAGTTAAAACATATCACAATACCCCATACCGTTAAAAAGATTGAACTATATGCTTTTGATAATTGCAATGATCAACTTACTATAAGCTATTCCGGAACAAAAAAAGAATGGATTAAAATTAGCGGCGACCCATCCGATGTACAACTTTTAACTAAGGGGTTCGGAACAACAAAGGCACGAATAAATAAAGAGGCAAAACTCCCCCTTTTCAAAGTAAAATCTACTAATAATTGCAACCATTAAAAAACGGCGTCGTTCGTTCGAAACCTATATGATCGGAAAAATGTCAAAATGCCAGCCATAAAATGAAAACATTTTGTCCAAGATTTTTTTATACAAGACATAGTGAATAATTTGAAAATATTGAATACAAAATAAATAAAAAGGACGAGATTCTGCATAAATCTCGCCTTTTTATTCGTGACAGCTATTTTGTCACAAAAAGATGGCGCGCCCGATTGGATTCGAACCAACGACACCCGGCGTCGGAGGCCGGTGCTCTATCCAGCTGAGCTACGGACGCATGGGATATACTTTATATTACTCGGATCTCACCCTCTCCGTCAAGCCTTACGGGGAGAGTTATCCGGTGGAAAAGGTCGCATTTTCGGGAATAGCACGGCTCCGCGAAGGCGGAATCTCTCCCTACAGAGTCCCTTGGTGTCCCTTGAGTCTCCGCCGCGCGAGGGTGCGATCAGATCGACTCGAAGAGGAGATAGTCCAGAGCCTTCAACGTCGTGCTCTCGCCGAAACGCATCTCTTCGCCGCTTCGTATCTCGCGGACGGAGCGCGCCTTGCGGAAGGTGAGCGTCCTGTCCTCGAAAGTGGGGTTCACTGCCGCGAAGAGGTGCTTACCCTCGGAGAAGCGATGCAAGATCAGGAGTTCGCCCTGTTCACTAACCTCCATTCCCCCGAGCAAGATCTCACGATACTTCTTGCGCAATCCGCCGAGGAAACGATAATGCTCGAGGATCTCTGCATCCTCTCTCCCCCACGGGAAGGGGGCGCGGTTCATCGGGTCCTCATAGCCCTGCAAGCCGACTTCGTCGCCGTAATAGATCGAAGGAACGCCGGGGAGCAAGAACTGCAAGAGTGACGCCAGTTTGAGCCGCTTCTTCGCGAGCGCAAGCGCGTCGCCCTCCAGTCGAATCGCCATCCTCTGCTCTTTTGTCGTGGATCGGACGTCCCATCCGGATAAGGCGTTCAGCGCGCGCACCGTGTCGTGGGTGCCGGTCAGGGTCATCGAAGAAAGCAAGGCGTCAAGCGGATAATTCTCGAAGATCCTCATGACCTTGGAAGCAAACGCCTTCGCCCCGCCGTACAAACAGAAGGAGAGGATCGCTTCCTTAAACGGATAATTCATCACGCCGTCGAGCTCCCCTTTTGTTAGATAAGGGCGCAGGGTGCCGTAGCTGACCTTCGTGCTGGCATCCTCCCACACTTCACCGATCACGGCGACATCCGAATTCGCCCGCTTGATCGCGGCGCGAAGCTCGTCCACAAAGTCGGTCGGCAGTTCGTCCACGACGTCCAATCGCCAGCCGTCGATGCCGAATCCCGTCCACTTATCGATGACGCCCCCCTTATCGAAAAGGAGCTTTCTGTACCCTTCCGCGCTCTTATTGAGGGTCGGGACCACCTTACACCCCCACCAACTGTGGTAGTCGTCGGGGAAATGCTCGAAATAATACCAATCGTGATAGGGAGAATCGGGGCTCTGATAGGCGCCGACGCTGTCGTAATGCCCGAGCTGATTGAAGTAGATGCTGTCCGCACCGGAATGATTGAAGACGCCGTCCAATATGATGCCGATCCCTCTCTTGCGCCCTTCTTCGATAAGCGCGCGGAAATCCTCCTCAGTGCCGAGAAGAGGATCGATTTTCATATAATCACCGGTATCGTAACGATGGTTAGAGCTCGCCTCGAAAATGGGCGAGAGATAGATCTCGGTGACGCCGAGGCTCTCGAGATAGTCCAGTTTGGAAATGATGCCGCGGAAATTCCCGCCGAAGAAATCATTTGCGCGATAACTGCCGTCCGGCTCCTTGATCGTGACGGGTTCCCCCCATTCCTTCAAGTAGCCGTAGCGCGGCTCTTTCCTGTCACCTGCCTTCGCGAATCGATCCGCAAAGATGTGATAAATCACGCCGCCCTTCAAGGTATCCGGCACGACGTAATCCTTCGCATAGACGGTGAGCTGCCATTCGGGCAAATACTCTCCCGCGATCGCGTCGCCATTCTCCCCCGCGCCGACATAATACACGCCGCCGCCCACTTCAAATACCTCGAAGCGATAGTAATAGAGTCCCCATTCCTCGAGGGTGAACTCGCAGGAGAAATAGGTGATATTGCCGTCGTCTCCGCAAAAGGAAAGGGGGAGAGTCCTTGATTCTTCTCCCTTTCTGACGATGAGATCGATATGTCCCACCCAAATCATGTGGGTGACGGGGAAAACGATCTTGATCTTCTCCCCCGCCCGAACCGCCCCGAAGGGGGTTTTGTGGATGCGCGAATTGTACTTAAACAAAATGCCTACCGTCCCTCTCTCAGAACTGCACCGGCTTCAAGTGCCAAATCCTGTCGCCGTACTCTTTGACCGCTCTGTCTGCGGCGAAGAATCCCGACTGCGCGATATTGACGAGGCTCTTCTTATTCCAAGCGAACGGATCGTTGTACGCCTTCTCAAGCTTCTTATGCGCGTCTGCATAGCTGTCGAAATCGGCGAGCACCATATAGGGATCCGCCATGCCGCCCCGTCCGATGGTCAGGAGGTCGGCGAGCTCCTTGAAGCTCACGCCGCCGATCCCGTTTCTGAGCATATCGATGACCCTTCTGATGCGGTAATTATTCCTGTAATACTGGGTGGGCTCGTAACCTCCCTGATACAGGCTGTGCACCTGATCGCTCGACAAGCCGAAGATGAAGATATTATCCTTGCCGACGTGCTCGTAGATCTCCACGTTCGCACCGTCCATCGTGCCGATCGTGACGGCGCCGTTGATCATAAACTTCATATTGCCCGTGCCCGAGGCTTCCTTGCCCGCGACGCTGATCTGCTCGCTGACTTCGGACGCCGGCATGATGATCTCCGCAAGGGAGACGCGATAATTCTCTAAGAACACGACCTTGATCTTGCCCTTGATATCGGGATCGTTATTGATCACGTTGCCCATCGTGTAAATCAAGCGAATGATGAGCTTTGCGACGTAATAACTGGACGCCGCCTTCGCGCTGAAGATGAAGGTGCGCGGCGTAAAGGGCATATCGGGGTTCTCTTTGAGATCGCAGTAGAGATCCAAGATGTGGAGAGCATTCAGAAGCTGTCTCTTGTACTCGTGCAATCTCTTGACCTGCACGTCGAAGATGCTATTCGTATCCACCGCCACGCCGTTATTGTCGTAGATGTACTTCGCGAGGCGCTCTTTATTACTCTTCTTGATCTCGGCGAGCTTCTTCATCACCTCTTTGTCGTCTTGATAGTTCATGAGCGCGGAGAGATCGGCGTCCTTGATGAATCCGTCCCCGATGAGCTCCTTCAAATAAGCGGTGAGGAGGGGGTTCGCCTCCGCAAGCCAACGACGATGGGTAATGCCGTTCGTCACGTTGGTGAAGCGAGCGGGAGTGAGCTTATACACATCGTTGAAGACATCCTTCTTCAAGATGTCGCTGTGCAGAGCGGACACGCCGTTGATCGTATGCGAAGCATACAAGCAGAGATTCGCCATGCGGATCTCGCCATACGCCATGATCGCCGCCTTGCTGACCTTGTCCCAATCATTCGGGAAGGCCTCCCACAGATCGATGCAGTAGCGCCTATTCATCTCGACGATGATCTGATAGATGCGGGGAAGCTGCTGCTCCACGAGCCCTTGCGGCCACTTCTCCAAGGCTTCCGCCATAACGGTGTGGTTGGTATAGGAGATCACGTTCTTCACGATGCTCCACGCCTGCTCCCAGCCGTAGCCGTGCTCGTCGATGAGGAGCCTCATCAGCTCGGGGATCACGAGGGTCGGGTGGGTGTCGTTGATGTGGATCGCCACGAGGTCGGCGAGATTGTCGAGGGAGGGATTATACTTCAGGTGATTGCGCAGAATGGACTGCACCGAAGCGGACACGAAGAAATACTGCTGCTTGAGCCTCAGCATCTTGCCCTCGACGTTATTATCCGCAGGATAGAGCACCTTGGAGATGGACTCGGCAAGCGCCTTATTCTCCGACGCTTTCAAGTATTCGCCTTGATTGAAGAGATGCATATCGAAGTCCATCGGCGACTTGGCGCTCCACAGACGAATGCGGTTCACCGCGTCGGTCTGATAGCCCGAAATGTGCATATCGTACGCCAAAGCGAGGATGGGGGTATAATTTTTCAGCTCCACCTTGAGATTGCCGTCCGTCCAGGTCTCTTCCACCCTGCCGCCGAAATGCACCTCGAAGGTCTCTTCGGGACGGGGCGCAAGCCACACGTCGCCCTTCTCAAGCCAACGGTCGGGCATCTCCACCTGCCAGCCGTCCACGATCTTCTGCTGGAAGATGCCGTAATCGTACTTGATGGAGAATCCGCAAGCGGGATAGCCCTCGGAGGTGAGGGCATCCATATAGGCGGAAGCGAGCCTGCCGAGACCGCCGTTTCCGAGACCGGCATCCGGCTCAAGCTCCTCGATCTCTTCGAGATCGTATCCAAGCTTCTTGAGCGCTCCCGCCATCTTCTCGGTGAGCCCGATATTGAAAAGGTGATTCTTAAGCGATCTGCCGGGGAGGAACTCCATCGACATATAGAAAACCTGCTTATACTTCCCTTCGTGGATCTTGTGCTTGAATTCCACCCGTTCTCTGGTCAGGATATTCCTCACGACCATGCAAACCGCTTCGTACATCTGGGTCTTGGTCGCGTCCTTCGCGAGGATCCCCTGCTGTCTTGCCACCTGTTCTTCCAGTAATTTCTTCAGTTCTTGTTCGGTGATATTTTTCATTGTGCTTATCTTTCTCCTGTCTTATTTGATGAGTGTCTTATAGAGCTCGGCGTAGTTCTTCGCCGAAGCGGACCAGCTGAAATCCTTCGTCATGCCGTTTTTTACGACGACGTTCCAGTCCTTTTTATTGTTGTAATACATATCCACGGCGCGCCAAATCGCATTCAGCATATCCTGTGCGTTGAAGGTCTTGAAGGTGAATCCCACCCCTTCCTTAGTCTCGGGATTATATGCCGGTACGGTATCCTTCAGTCCGCCCGTCTCGCGCACGACGGGAACCGAGCCGTAACGCATCGCGATCATCTGCGACAGACCGCAGGGCTCGAACTTGCTCGGCATCAGGAAGATATCGGACGCCGCGTAGAGCTTGCTCGCGAGATCTCTGCTGAAATTGATGATCACACGGAGCTTATTGCCGTAGCGATGCTCGAGGTCCTTGAAGCGGGTCTCGTACTTCCAATCTCCCATGCCGAGGATCACGAGCTGGATATCCGCCGCGAGGAGCTCCTCCGCGATGTCGAGCACGAGATCAAGCCCCTTCTGCGAGGTGAGCCTCGTGATCATCGCGATCATCGGACGAGTGGGAACGTACTGCAACGAAATGAGACGCAGGACGCTCTCTTTATTCACCGACTTGCCGCTCATGTCCTTGACGCCGTAATTCGCGAAAAGCGCCTTGTCGGTCATCGGATCGTAGTCTTCGACGTCGATGCCGTTCAGAATGCCGCTGATCTTGAAGCTGCGCTTACGCAGGATATCCTCCAGTCCGTAAGCGAAGTAACTGTCCATGATCTCTCCCGCATAGGTGGGGCTGACGGTGGTGACGCGGTCGGCGCACTCGATGCCCCCCTTCATATAGTTGCAGCAACCCGCATACTCGAGAAGCTGACGGCGGGAATCGGGGATGCCGAGGACGTCGCCGATCATGCGAGCGTCGTACTGACCCTGAAACTCGATATTGTGGATGCTGTACACCGTCTTGATCCCCGCATAGATCTTATTGCCGCGATAGAAGCAATCGAGGAAGACGGGGACGAGGGCGGTCTGCCAATCGTTGCAGTGGATTACCGAGGGATGGAAATCGATGAGCATCAACATCTCGAGCACAGCCTTGGAGAAGAAGGCGAAACGCTCGCCGTCGTCGTAGTGACCGTACAAGCCGCCTCTCTTGAAATAGTACTCGTTATCGATGAAATAATACTTGACGCCATTCGCCTCCCCTTCGTACACGCCGCAATACTGGTTTCTCCAGGAAAGGGGGACGTAGGTATAGGTGAGGAAACTCAGAGACTGACGCAAGCTGTCGGGGATATCCGAATAGAGCGGAAGCACCACTCTGACGTCCATGCCCGCCTTATTGAGCGAACGAGGAAGAGCGCCCGCCACGTCGCCGAGCCCGCCCGTGCGAATGAAGGGGGCGGCTTCCGCCGCGACGAAAAGCACCTTGGTCTTCTGCCTGGGCTGGCGGGGCTTGCCCTTCGCCTTTGCGTTTCTTTTCTTGGTTTTCGTATTCATACACTTCTCCTTACAATCAGACCGTCTTATCTTTCACGATCACGACGGGATAGCTCTCGTAACCGCTGATCGTTCTGCCCGAAGTCACCGTCACGTTCTTATCGGTGATCGCATAACAAACCGAGCTGTTGTCCATGATATTGCCATCCTCCATGACGATGGAATTCCTGACTTCCGCTCCCTTCCCGACCTTGACGCCACGGAAGAGGATGCTGTTCTCCACCAGTCCGTCGATCTCGCAGCCGTCGGCGATGAGGCTGTTCTTCACGCTGGCATTCTCTTTATAATGGGCGGGGACGCTGTCCTTAACCTTCGTATAAATGATGCTGTCGCCGTAGAAAAGTTCTTCGCGGATCTTGGGATCCAGCACCTTCATGCTCTCGTTGTAGTAGGTGCGGACGTCGTCCACGATCGCCGCGTGTCTTTTCACCATAAAGGCGTGGATGCCGAGCGATCCGAGCTGCTTCATCAGGATATCCTTCTCGAAATCCACGTGCCCGCGAGCATACTCGTGCTCGACTAAGCTCATCAAAAGGTCCTTCTTGATCAAATAGACGTTCAAGCCGAGGGTCTTGTCCTCCGGCGCGGGGGTCTGCGAGAAGTAGAGGTCCTTGACCTCACCCTTCTCATCCGCCTCGACGACCAAACGACGGCTGGTCGTGGTCTTCGCCCTATGCACGAGCATCGTGACGTCCGCCTTCGTCTTCAAATGAGCGTCCATCACCTCGTCGTAATCGATATTCATCGCGATATTGCTGTTGGAGAGAAGCACGTACTCTTCCGGAGCGCGCCGAATGAAATCCTGTATCGAATAGATCGCCTCGATCTTGCCCTTATACATCTCTCTTGAAGAGTTCAAGACGAAGGGCGGGAAGACGGCGATGCCCGAATTCTTCCTGTTCAAGTCCCAGTCACGACCCATGCGGATGTGATCCATCAAAGAGCTGTAGTTGCTCCTCGTGACGATCCCGATCTGGGTGATGCCGCTGTTCACGAAATTGGAGAGGGTGAAATCGATCAGTCTGTATCTGCCGCAGAAAGGCAGAGACGCCGTCGTTCTGTGTATCGTGAGTTCGTTCAACTTATTCTCGTTATCACTTGCGAATATTACGCCCATCACTCCGTTCATCTTATTTGCCCTCCTTTATCATCTCTGCGGGAGCCACGACCACGGAAGGCGCGATCTTCGCGTCCGGTCCCACCACCGCGATCTGCCACTCGCCCTTCACGGGTGCGCTCTGTTTCTCTCCGATCTTCGCCCCTTCGCCCACGACGGCGCCCTCGGCTACGATCGCGTGACGCACGACGGCGCCCGCCTTGATCACCGCACCGGGCAGGATCACGGAATCCTCCACCGAGGCGCCCAGTCCGATATAAGCGCTGTGCGAGATGATGCTTCTCTTTACGCTGCCGAGCACCATAGCGCCTTCGCTGACGATGCTATTCTGTATCTCGGCGGAGGGCGCGGTATAGTGCGGCGGCTCCGCGCTGTTTCTCGCATAGATCTTCCAAGTGGGATCGTCGAGGTTCAAGCCGCTCTTCGCGTCAAGCAGATCCATATTCGCCTCCCAAAGACTGGAAATCGTTCCCACGTCCTTCCAGTATCCGCTGAAGGGATAAGCGTAGAGCTTCTTCCCGTCGGCAAGCATCTTGGGGATCACGTTCTTGCCGAAATCGTTCTGTGATTTGGGATCGTTCTCATCCGCGATGAGATAGCTGCGGAGGACGCTCCATGTGAAGACGTATATGCCCATCGAAGCATTGGTGCTCTTGGGCTGCTTGGGCTTCTCTTCGAATTCGTAAACGCGGTCGTTCTCGTCGGTATTCATGATACCGAAGCGGCTCGCTTCCTCGATACTCACGTTGATGACCGCGATGGTGCAGTCCGCTCCCTTCTCTTTGTGGGCGCGAAGCATCTTGTCGTAGTCCATCTTATAGATGTGATCGCCCGAAAGCACCACGACGTATTCGGGATTGAAGCGATCCACGAAGTTGATATTCTGATAAATCGCATTCGCCGTGCCTTTATACCATTCTCCTTCCTTCCCTTTGACGTAGGGCGGGAGGACGTAGGCGCCGCCCGACAGTCTGTCGAGGTCCCACGGCTGTCCGTTGCCGATATACTGATTCAGCTCAAAGGGCTGATACTGCGTGAGCACGCCGATCGTATCGATGCCCGAATTGATGCAGTTCGACAAGGGGAAGTCTATGATGCGATACTTCCCACCGAACGGAACGGCGGGCTTCGCCACGTCGTGGGTGAGCACGCCGAGACGGGTCCCCTGTCCGCCTGCGAGCAGCATCGCCACGCATTCTTTCTTGTTTCTTGACTTCATACTTTTCCCTCCTTTTTTGGCGAGTATTTTTTGAAATAAACCGCACTGTATGCGGGAATATCCAGTGTGAGATGATAGGGATATCCGTGATATCCGCCCTTGGTCGCGGAAGCGCGGAAGGCACCGCGCGTGCCTCCGTACTTCTTATTCTCGCTGTCGAAGACCGCTTTATACGAGCCGCGATCGGGCACACCCACGCAGTAACCCGTGCGTTGCACGGGAGACATATTGAAGACGCAGAGCACACTCTCCCCTTCCTCCGAAATCCTCGTGAAAGCAAAGATATTCTGCGTGTTATCGTCCACCACCGTCCAGCGGAAGCTCTCGGGCGAAGTGTCGTGATCGAAGAAGGCGGGCTCGGTCTTGTAGAAGTGATTCAAATCGCGCACGTAGCTCTGCATATTCTTATGCGCGGGATAGTCGAGGAGCAACCAGTCGAGCCCCTGCTTATAATTCCACTCGATGAACTGCGCGAACTCGCCCCCCATGAAGAGAAGCTTCTTGCCGGGGTGCGCCATCATATAGCCGAAATAGGTCTTCAGGCTCTTGAACTTCTCCTCGTAATCTCCCGCCATCTTATTGATCAAAGAGCACTTGCCGTGCACCGTCTCATCGTGCGACAGAGGGAGAATATAGTTCTCGCTGAAAGCATACATCAGGGAGAAGGTCATGCAACCATGCATATCCTTGCGGAAGAAGGGATTGGCGCTGACGTACTTCAAGGTATCATTCATCCAACCCATATTCCACTTGAAATTGAATCCCAAACCGCCGTCGTAGGGAGGCTTGGTCACCATCGGGAAAGCGGTGGACTCCTCGGCAATCATCATGACGCCCTTATACTTCGACAGGACCGCCTGATTGAGCTCTTTGATGAAGTCAATCGCTTCGAGATTATAGTTCCCGCCGAAAGCATTGGGCGTCCACTCTCCCGCTTTGCGAGCATAATCGAGATAGAGCATACTCGCCACGGCGTCCATGCGAATGCCGTCCACGTGGTACACGTCGAACCAAAACATCGCGGAGGAAATGAGAAAGCTCCTGACTTCGGGCTTCGCGTAGTCGAAGACCACCGTGCCCCACTCCTTGTGCTCCCGCTTCTTCTCGTCGGCATATTCGTACTGATAGGTGCCGTCGAAACGGTAAAGACCGAATTCGTCCTTGGGGAAGTGAGCGCTGACCCAGTCCACGATCACCCCGATGCCCTCTTTATGGAAGGCGTCCACCAGCTCCATGAAGTCGTCCGGCGTGCCGTAACGCGAGGTGGGGGCGAACATACCCGACACCTGATATCCCCAACTGCCCTCGAAGGGGTACTCGGTCACCGGCATAAACTCCACGTGGGTATATCCCATCTCTTTGACGTAGGGGACGAGGGTGGCGGCGAGGTCTTTATAACTGTAGACGTTGCCGTCATCGTGCCGACGCCAAGAGCCGAGGTGCACTTCGTAGATATTCACGGGAGAGGTGTAGGGTGAGAACTGCTCGCGCCTTGCCATATAGGCGTCGTCCTTCCACTTGTGGCGGAGCTTATAGATCTTGGACGCATTGCCGGGCGCGGTCTCGGTGTGGAGTGCGAAGGGATCCGCCTTCATCACCATCTTGCCGTCCGCTTGCACCACGGCAAACTTGTATTTATCGTATATCTTGGGGGTGCTCAGGAACGCTTCGAAGAAGCCGCCCTTGCCGCGAGTCATCGGGTTCGCGGCGGGATCCCAGTTATTGAAATCGCCCACGACAGACGCCCCCTTCGCATTGGGCGCCCACAAACGGAAGAAATATCCTTTTTCTTTGCCTTTCGTGGTCGCTGCGGGACAAAAAATCTTATAGCACTCGTGATTGGTGCCTTCGTGGAATAAAAACGCCGGATAATCGATATCTGCCATAATCCTCCGCAGATGCCCGACTTCAGTCGGGCAGAAAAAAACGGTTATTGTTATTATAACACAATAACCGCCCCTTTTCAATATAAAAATCCAAGAAATTTAGGGCAATTTGATAGAAACCCGCTTTTCCCCGCCAAATCAGCCGAAAATACGCTCCAAACGCTCCTTTCCGACGGACAAAAATTCGGAAATATCCGCATATTCCGCAGTTTGGAAGGCTTCTAAAACGAAATCCCCCTTGTAGCCGCCCTTTCTGAGCCGCTCTGCGAGCGCCGAGAAGTCGTACACCCCGTCTCCCGGCAGGAAATGGCAATCTTTCTTGCCGTCTCCGTCCGATAAATGGGTGGTGATTAGCCTGTCGAGGTAGCGCTCCGCCATCTTACCTTCTCTGTCGCCAAACATCAGCGCATGGCAAGTGTCATAGCAGAAGGAGATATCCTTCACCTCGCGAAAAAGCTCGTCGAAGGGCGCCTCTCCCGTCAGATTCTCCACCGCAAGGGTTACCCCTTGGTCGGTGGCGAAAGCAGCGACCTCCGCGACATTATCGATTACGGCGGGCGTGATCTCGGGCAGGTGGATCACGAGGATCTTCACCCCCTGCTCTTTCGCACTCTTCACGTATATCTTATGCTCTTTAACCGCTTCCTTCGCTCCGTAATACTTATTCATCAGATAGGGCGCGTACTTGATGGGCGCGTGTGCGTAGGAGACCTCCAGTCCCTGCTCCTTCACGAACTTGAACTGCTCATACTCCGATATCCCGCTATTGGTATTGAAATCAGTATGGCACCAAACGGCAACCTTCTTAAATCCCGACTCTTTCACCTTCTTGAAACGCTCTTCCGCGGGAAGATCGTATCCGCAATAGGCATACACTCCGATCCTGTCCATAGTTACCTCGCTGTGGTTTGCTACGACTATTCTACCACATTTCCCCTTCGTGAGCAAGCGGGATGACGAGTAGGTGCCGTCTGCTGCGCCTGCGGCTGTCCATTATTCCGAATCGAATGATTCCGCATCAAGAAGGATTATCTCCTTTTCGACTCAATTACGCCTTCCTTCCCTTTTCCGTGTTCGTGTGTTACCGCGCTCAATGAAAAGCACCCACCCGATTGGGGTGGATGCCTTTACAGATCGTCTGCGTCTTGCTCCGGCTCGTTGCCTTCTTCGGGAGAGCCGGTGTAAGAGCCTTGGCTGTCGAATCGGCTCTTTAGTTTGCCGATCGCCTCTTTCGCCTTTTGAAAGGCTTTCTTCACGAGATTCATCAGTCGCGCACCTCGCGCCTCTCGCTATGCGGAAAATTCTCGTCTACGCGTCCCTTTCTGCGGATGATAAAGTAGATGAGCCAGGCACCGGCGACTCCCACGAGGATGTAGACGATGCGCGCGGCGATCTCGCTACCGAAAGTAATCCAACTAACGAGATTGAATCCCGCGATGCCGATAAGCAGCCAGTTCAGCGCTCCGACAATGGTGATGATAAGTGCTATTAACGTGATCATTTTCTTCTCCTTTGAGCGTTTGCCCGCTATTATCATGTGCAGAAAGGAGCCTTTCATTCAAAAAAACGAAAAGGGCGGCAATCGCCGCCCAATTTATAATTCCTAATCTTTAATTAAAAAGGTGACTGTAGCCGAAGACGCTGTTTGGCACGGAGGGGTTAAGGGTCTCATACTCCGCTCCGAAGAAACTCGCCAAATAGTCGTACTTCAGGCGGATGGTCACGCCGTCCTTCATGGGCGGCTCCTCCGAGGAAAAGGTCGCGGGAATGGAGAGGGTCTCCGCCACGTCCTCCATCACCGTCTTGCGGGAATAGGAGGAGAGGAAACAGCTGTTGATCTCATTATAGGTCGCAGTCACGCCGTAAACGCGATCGGTCGTCGTGGCGGTCGTGTACTTCAGTCCGTAGTTGTACTTCGCGACGGCGCCCTCCAGTTCGCTCCGCTTCGCGGCTGTAAGGTTGAAGTGGAAAACATGCACGAATTCGTGGATCATGATATTATAGTAACCGCTGTAATAAACCCCTCTGACGTCGCCGTCGAAGGTTGCGAACCACACGTTATTCGCGCTCGAAGTGAGACCGAGAATATTATTGCCGTAGCCGTCGGTGATCTTCTCGCACAGATAGATCGTGAGCTTCTTCCCCGCACTGCCGCAGTACTCTACTTCCAGCCAGCTGTTCTTGGGCATACGCGACAAGGTGTACATCAGGAAATTGGTCTGTCGAAGCAGCTCTTCTTCCTCCTTCTGCACCGTCATCGTATACTTCTCGCTGAGCTTCTTCTTATTTGCGAAGGGATTATTGAGGGCGGTGCCCGTCTTCACCGTAAGAGAATAGTACTTCTCGAGCTTCTCGGTGAGAGCGATGCGCCCGCCGCTGTAATAATTCACCAAACTCGCCACTACACCCGTCGAAGAGACGTATCTGTCGCCCGTGATCTTCGTCGCACGCACGGCGGGATAGGTGTTGCCGTTTGCGCCGTCCGCGCCTGCCGCGCCCGCCGCCATCGTGACCGACTTGCCGCTTAAGGCACTGAGAGAACCCGCCGCGCCGCCCTTGCCGCCCACGCCCGCATTGCCGGGAATGGCGGTAACCGTTCCCGATTTGAATTCGATATCGTGGCCGTAGACCGCGGCGCCGCTGTCGCCGCCTTTACCGCCCGCGCCGCCCGCGCCGGAAACATACTCTGTCACCGCTTCATCATACGCCGCGTCCGCACCCTTGCCGCCTGCCGTGCCGTTCACGCCATTACCCGCGACGGCCGTCAAATTGCCCTCGCCGCTAAAGACGAGATCGTAGCCGGCGATCGCCGTACCGCCCGCCGTGCCTTCATAGCCGTCTCTGCCGGAGCGCTTCAAGGTCACGAGAGCCGCCTTGGTCTCGCCGGTATCCCACACGCCGTCCATCGTCTCCCCTGCGTTATTCAGCGAATAGGGGGTGTCCGCCTTCACGAGGTTCTCCCCTTCGAGGATGATCTCGGCTTTGCCGGAGGAACCGAAGTCCATCACAGTGCCGCCGAGTCCGTCCGTCGCGATGACGCCGAAATTGCGGAAAGTCACCTTGCGATCGGCATTGCGGAAATAGAAATAGAGGTTCTTGTAGGCAGTCTCTTCGTTGCCGTCGTAACGTCCTTCGATGAGGAGATCAGTGACGGTGCTCGGCACGATCACCGTAATACTGCCCGCGTCCAAGGTGGAGGGCAGGACCAACCAAACGCTTTCGCTCTCGGTCGCATAGAAGTCGATATTTTTCCAATTCTCGGCGATACGCGCGTATCTGCCTGCGACGGGGAACTGCAGTGGCTCGCTCTCCACGCCGTCTTCGCTTACGCCGACGATCTCCACGAGCCCGGTGCCCACGCCCTCATTGACCGTGACGACGGAGCCCTCGACCGTGACGAGATCCTTTCCCTTGGTCACACGGTAGGTGACGGTATTTCCGTACCCCTCAAGAGAGGAATCGTGATCCAGCTCAAAGGAGTCGCCGCTCTGCAGATAGGCAGAGGTCTCCCCTTCTTTCGGATAAATGTGGATGGTATAGACGGGAACCGCCCGATAAGTGACGGTGGTATACACGTCGCCCGCTTCGAGAAGGAAGGTCATTTCCTCACCGACCGTCGCGGTCTTCTTGAGGGTGATCGTACCACCGACGAAGGAGGACAGGAGGTCCGATCCTTCGAGAACGCTGATCTTCACGTCGGCGGGATTCGCGTCGGCGGGCGTCAGGGTGAAAGGAATGCTCCTCGTACCGCCCAGTACGATACCGTCCACCGACCGAGGACAAGAGATGGCCTCGACCTTGGGATATTGCACGGGGATCTTATACTCACGCACTTGCATGCCGGAACGCACGGAGAGCAAGATAATACTGCCGGCAGGTGCGGACGCATCCACCTTCAGGGTAGCGTTCTCGGCGTCCCACACGAGCCAGGACGCGGTGGAAAATACGATCTCGGGCGGGAAGCTCGTGTCGGCGGGCGATGCCGTCGCATTCACGGTCAATTCTCCACCCGGAAGGATGTATTCTTTAGAGAGGGTAACTGTCAGATCGGTGGTCTGCACGGTGGTGATCTTGATGCGCTTCTCCGCGCTCTCGACCCCTTCCGCTCTCGCGACCACGACGACGTCCTGCGCGCGATCGGCGTCTAAGCCGATCTTGAGGACACCGTCCTCAATCGTGGCGCTTCCCTCTTTCACGACGAAACGGATCGTCCCTTTGAGAGAGCCCTCCGGCTCCACCACGCCGCGAAGGGAGATCTCGTCCCCTGCCGCCGCGCTCGCCACGTCACAGACCAAAAAGACGCGCTCGACGTCGGTGCCGAGCACCGTCACGGTGCTCTCTGCCGAAGCGCCCCCTGCCGTCACGCGCACACGGAAGGTGGCGCCCTCCGCCGCACTCTCTGCGATCTTGACTCTCTTATCCTCGGTCGCGTAAGCGACGCTCGCCTCTGCGGTCACCTCCAAAGCGTACTCGCCGTCGTAAGGCTTCGCCGCCGCGCCGTCCATCGACAGCGTCAGAACGGGGGTCAGCGTTTCGCCGGGATAGCACTCGCCCTCCAAGGTGAGCCCCAGCACGACGGAAGGCTCCAGCTCGGGATTTTGCACTTTCTTCTTCTTGCAAGCGCAGAAAAAGAGTCCCGATAGGACGAGGGAGAGGATGATCAGCGCAATCAGCGCCGTTTTTCTAAAGGAAAAACGATTCATAGCTTGATTATACTACTTTTCGACGAGATTTTGAAAGAATATTTACGAAATATAATGAACTCCCTGCATTTTCCATGAAAAACCTCCTTTTCACTCTTTCGGGAGCGGCTCATCGGTGGGAGGTGTCTGCTCGGGGGCGGAGGGAGACGTCTCCGCCGCAGGGGCTGCCGCGGGAGGGGGAGCGTCGGGGGCCATCTGCTCGCGTTTTGGGGTCTCCGCCGCCTCTATGGTCGGCTCCTTCTTCCCTACCGCAAGGGGCGCCGCGCCGTGATGACGATCGCGATGTACATTGGGCGCGAGGTTCTTATAAGCGTCCGCGAAGGCTTCATTGTTCACGCCATCCGTCGCACGCTCATCCGCGAGACTCTTGACGTACGCCTCCGCATTTAGGCTCAGACAGATCAAGGTGACGATGAGGATGGAATAGCCGACGAAGAGACCGAAAACCATATTGCTGATCACGATGATCAAAAAGATCAAACCCGCAGCGATCGCGATCTCGAGAAGGGTCAATAGGAAGAGAGAGAAAAAATTGCGAATGCGCATGACCTTCTTAAAGGGGATCTTGCGCCAGCCCTGCGAGAAGTACGCCTCGACGAAGGTAATGCCGCCGTACACAAGCACCGTCAGGATGCCGGAAAGGAGGGCGAATTTCTCCGCTTTCAGGATCAGCCAGGCGCCCGCAGCGAGCACGGTGACCTTGAGCACTGCGTGCACGATGACGACGAGAAGCAATCTACCGAGCTTGCGCTTCGCCATACCGCGACGAATCTCCACCTTCGTGACGAAAAATCCGAGGAAGGCTCCGATGATCGAGAATCCGATCCCCGCGGCCGTCGCGAGAAAGATCTTGCCGACCGTTAAGGTCACGAGCTCGTCCATGCCCTCGGCGATGGCGGAAGTGTCCCCGAGCGCCGCCGTCACGCACTTCCTCAAAAGGTCGGTGAGGTACTCTTCGGAGAATATTTCATTTATGAGCGCCTTCGGAGAAGCCCAATCCAAAGACTGAAAGGCGTCGAGCAAGATCGGCTTGACCGCATTCCAGTCCCACGACGTGCTGCCGAGAAGTTCCGCTGATTCACCCACAAACTCTTTCACCGCCGCCGCGATCCAAGGGAGCATCACGGACAGCCCGAGCACCACGCCGAGCGCGAGCGCCCCGAGCGGCACGAAAAAGAGTCGAAAACTCTTGCAATAATTCTTCAATCCAAGCTTAATCATGGAGAGATTATACCATATTTCGCCCCAATTCGCAAGAGTAAGCGTTTTTCGAAAAACAGAAATTATGCAATTGTGAATGAGGAATGAGGCGAGATGTTTCGGCAAGCTCAACATGACGAGTGGATGCCATCTTCTACGCCTGCGGTTGTCCGTTATTCCGCATTAAGAAGGCGAGATGTTTCGGCGGAGCTCAACATGACAAGTAAGTGTTATCTGCCGTCACTGCGTCATTCCGAGCTGTGTCGAGGAATCTCAACCGTATTTAACAAGGTGGAGATGTTTCGGCGGGGCTCAACATAACGAGGATGGGACTCTTCTCTTTTCGTCATCCCAAACCGGAGCGAAGCGCAGGTCCGCGTAGAGCTTTAGGCGAATAGCGCGCAAGGTCGCCGTTGGAGTTCCCCGAATTATTGGATAGTTTTTGGGGGTGTGGGAGGCGGAGCGTGGTGCGGAGACGAGCGCTCCACAAAGAAAAGGGCAGGCGCGTACTCTTTGTACGCAACTGCCCTTTTATGAATCTAAATGGGAAGCGCGTGGAGGCAAGGCTCGCCGAGGAGGCGGACAGGAGTGTACTCCTTGTACATGACTGGTCGTCGACGATGGCAGAAACGCAGTATCGGCGCGCTTATCCGCACTTGATTAGCGTTCTTCGCGGAAGTAATTCACCCCCAACGATGCCGGCGGCTGCGCCTTCTTGCTCCCCACAATGCTCGTAAGGATCAGCACGATGATTGTGCTAACGTAAGGCAGCATCTTGATCAGCTCGCGGATATAGCCCTTCGTTCCCGTATTGATATAATTCGGAGCAACATAAAGAGCGCCAAAGAGGATCGCGCCGATGATACCGATATCGGGCTGCCAGATCGTGAAAATAACGAGTGCGACGGCGAGCCATCCGAAGGCATCGATCGCATACTGCCAGTTGCCGCCGATATAGTCCAAAATATAGAATAATCCGCCAAGCGCAGCGATCGCAGAACCGATGATCGTCGCAAGATAACGATAAGAAGTCACATTGATACCCGCAGCGTCTGCCGTGGCGGGACTCTCTCCAACTGCTCGCAGGTTCAAGCCGGTCTTTGTGCGTCGAATAACGAGTGCGACAATGATGGCGATCAGTATTGACATATAGACCAACGGACCATAAGATAGGAAGAGAATCCCAAAAACGGACGAGTCCGAATCCGACACGAAGCCGGTGTGAAAAATCGCGCTGATCTCAGAGAATCCATCGGTATTGATCGAGCTGCCGATGAAGTTCGCGAAGCCCACGCCGAACGTGGTCAGCGTAAGACCGGTTACATTCTGATTGCAGCGAAGTGTGACGGTCAGGAAGCTATAAAGCAAGCCCGCAATCGCACCGAAGAAGAGCGTAAAAATAATCGGGATCAAGACCGCCAAAAAGCCATTGATTTGTCCTGATGCCGCGATGCTGTTCAGATAGATGCGTAGTCCGAGGACTCCGCCTAAGGCGCCGAGACACATCGTGCCGGGGATGCCGAGGTTCAGATGCCCGGAGCGCTCGGTGAGCGTCTCACCGGTGGAACCGAAGAGGAAGATCGTGCTGAATCTTATGGAACTGTGTAAAAATGCCCAAAACATATTATTCGCCCTCCTCTACCGTTTCTGTTTGAGGTGCAGGTGCCGCCGTCTCATGCTCCTCAGAAGAGTCAGGGAGATGCTCTGCCTCAACGGGTCCGGATTTGCTCCTACGCTTGAACTGGATGCGATAATTGATAAAGAACTCGCAGCCGATGATGAAGAAGATAAAGATCCCTGTGATCACGTCGCCGAAATAGTCCTGCCCTAACTTGTAATCGGTCACAACCTGCGAGGCTCCCTTCTTCAAGAAGGTCACGAGGAATGCTGTCAATACCATCGCGAGCGGATTGAACTTCGCGAGCCAAGCGACAAGGATTGCAGTGAATCCGTCACCGTTGACGAGATTTGCATTCACGGTAAAGCGCGCTCCCGTCACAAGGAGCCATCCGGCGAAGCCGCAGATCGCGCCGGAGAGAAGCATCGTGCGAATAATGACCTTTTTCACATTAATGCCGATATAGCGAGCAGTATTCACACTTTCACCAACGACCGAGATCTCGTAGCCGTGCTTGCTGAATCGCAGGTAGATATAGATGATAACGGTTAGGATCGCGACCAAGAGGATCGATAGCAAGTACTTCTGCCCTGTCGGCGGGAGCCCCGGGATCGCCAGCGTGGGCAGATGTCCGTAATTCAAAAAGCCCAAAACGCCCGAACCGGAACGCACCGCATAACTGATAAAGAAGGCGACAAGACACATCGCAAAATAATTCATCATCAAGGTGAAAAGAGTCTCATTCGTATTCCACTTCGACTTGAAAAGTGCAGGGATCACCGCCCAAAGCATACCCGCGCCGATGCCACCTACAAGGCAGATCAGCACGAGGAGCGCGTTGGGAATATTCCCACGAATATAGTACATACACACGGCACAGACCAAACAGCTGATCAAGGTTTGCCCTTCTCCGCCGATATTCCAAAACTTCATTTTGAAAGCGGGGGTCAGTGCGAGGGCGATGCAGAGTAGGATTGCGAGATCCTCCACGAGCGTCCAGCTGCGGATCGACGTCCCAAAAGCGCCGCTTCCCATCGACTTGAAGAAGCCGCCGAAATCCTTGGTAAAGATTGCGGCAATCAAACTGCAAACCAAGAGAGCGATGACGCCTGCGGAAATGCGAATCAGCCAGCCCTGACAAGCTGGGATCGCCATTCTCTTGGAGATGTGGAAAAGGGGTTCGCGTTTTTTGTCTTTAGTCATTGAAGCCTCCCTCCTTGTCGCTATTATCTCCGTGATGTGTCTTGGTCATCATGAGACCGACCTCTTCTTTCGTAATAGAACGCGCATCTACGATGCCCGCGATCTTGCCTCCTGCGAGGACAAGGATACGATCGCACAAGTCAAGGAGTACGTCGAGATCTTCGCCGACGTACACGACGGCGACGTTCTTCTCCTTCTGCTGATTGAGAAGGTTATAGATGAGGTAAGAGCTATTGATATCGAGGCCACGCACGGGATAAGCGGTCATCAATACTTTCGGCGACGAAGAAATCTCGCGTCCGACGAGGACCTTCTGCACGTTTCCGCCCGAGAGGCGTCTGACGGGCGTCTGATCGCTCGGAGTCACGACCTCGAGATCATTGATGATCTTATCGGCAAGGGCCTTGGGCTTCTTCTTGTTCACGAAGATGGATCTGCCTTTGCGATAGGATCGGAGCGCCATATTGTCTACGATCGACATATTGCCGACGAGACCCATATTCAAGCGATCCTCCGGCACGAAGGAGAGCTTGATGCCGAGCTCCTGAATCTCGCGCGGGGTACGGTGCCTGAGATCGATGATTTCGTCCTCATAAAATAGGATTTTCTCTTCGTTGACGAGTTGAACGATCTCCTTATTTGATTTACCTGTCAAATCAACGGGGGTTCCATCGGGGTAGTGGAACTTCCCTTCCGCCGCCATCCTTTTGATCTGCTTGAGATCTTTGTGGAAGAAGGTAACGGGCTTATTCTTCTTGGGATTGTGGAAGATGATCTCGCCGCTCTCGGTCTTTTGCAGTCCGGCGATGCCCTCGAGGAGCTCCTTCTGCCCGTTGCCCGAGATGCCCGCAATGCCGAGGATCTCTCCGCCATTCACGGTGAAGGAGACGTCCTCGACCGCATTGATACCATCACGGTTTTTGACGGTCATATGCTCGATGATGAGACGGGGCTTGGGATCGACGGGGGGCTTGCGATCGATATTCAGATCGACCTTCTGCCCGACCATCATCTCGGTAAGCGCCTTCTCGTTCGTATCCTTGGTCTCCACCGTGCCGATATGCTCTCCCTTGCGGAGGACCGCCACGCGGTCGGAGATCTCCATGACCTCATTCAGTTTGTGCGTGATGATGACGATGGACTTGCCGTGTTCGCGCATCTTGCGAAGCACGTCGAAAAGTTTGCGAATCTCCTGCGGAGTCAAAACGGCGGTGGGTTCGTCGAGAATCAGGATATCCGCGCCGCGATAAAGCACCTTGATGATCTCCACCGTTTGCTTCTCGGAAACGGACATCTCGAAGATGTGTTTGCTGAGGTCGATGTCGAAGCCGTAGGTTTCCACCAATTTTTGCAATTCCTCGACGCGATTACGCGCAAGGTGATTGAACTTCATGAACTTTCCGAGCTTAATGAAAGGTAACGCGATCGTCTTCCCCGCGAGCTTGCAGAAAGCGGCAGCACGGGGCTTCGCGCCTTTATTCTCTTCGGAGCCGCCCACGGCGGTCTCCGACTTGTATTCGTCTTTCAGTTTCGCATACTCTTCCCGTATGCTGTAAGTCGGCATCTTCTCACCGAGCAGGACATTATCTGCCGCAGTGAAGACTTCCACCAGCTTGAAATGCTGGTGGATCATGCCGATTTTAAGCGCAAAAGCGTCTTTCGGGTTCTTGATCAAGACCTCCTTCCCGTCCACGAAGATTTTCCCTTCGTCGGGATAGTAAATGCCGGAGATCATGTTCATAAGTGTGGTCTTGCCACTGCCGTTCTCGCCGAGCAAAGAGAGGATCTCTCCTCTGCGCACGTCAAGATCGACGTTTTTATTCGCGATCACCGAGCCAAATGTCTTGGTGACGTTTCTTAATGATATCGCAACGGGGTATTCCACGTTGTTTCCTCCTGCTCTATAAAGTAGGGAAGACGGAGCGCAAAAAGGCACTCCGTCTTCGTCGTTAAATTAGGATCTCAGAAATTACTCTTTAATCGTGATGCCGTCAATATCAATGTCGAAGTACGGAGCGCTACGGCCGGTGGACTCGTAGAAGACGCCATTTACGATGACATTGGTCTCGCCCTTGAAGTCGCCCATGTCGTCCACATCAGCAACATACTCGGTGAGAGTCTTGCCGCCCACAGTGAAGTTCTTGGTGTCGAAGACCTTCAGCGTTCCTGCGAAAGTAGCCGCCACTTCGGCAAGCTTCTCAGTGGTGCCTGCAGCAGCCGCAGCTCCGATGCCGGTCAGCTGGACAGAGCCGGTCGCGATGGTGCCGCACCAATCGGTAGCGAAAGCCTTACCCGCGATCACACTGCTTATGGCATAGGTGTAGTAGGGAGTCCAATCGATCTTGCTACCGACCACGTAGGTGTTGGGGCACTTGCTTGCGGTGGACAGGTTATAGGTGACGTTGGGAATGCCCGCCTCTTCGCAAGCGCTCGGTGCGCCGTAGGAGTCGGCATGCTGGCTGATCAACTTGCAGCCGGACTTGATAAGAGCCTTAGCGGTCTCCTTCTCTGCAGCCTCGTCGTACCAAGAGTTCGTGAACTTGACTTCCATCGTGACGGTGGGGCAGACGCTCTTCGCGCCGAGATAGAAGGAGGTGTAACCGGACTTAACTTCTGCATAGGGCCAAGCACCGACATAACCCATCTTCGCGTCGGCAGCAGTAAACTTACCGGCAGCGATCATCTCGTTGAGCTTCAAACCTGCGGCGACGCCGGCGAGGTAACGACCTTCATAGATGGATGCGAAAGCGTTGTGATAGTTCGCAAGGCCTTCGGTGTGAGCCCTCGTGCCGGTCGCATGGCAGAACTGCACGTTGGGATTCTCTTTCGCAGCCTGAATCATGAAAGACTCATGTCCGAAGCTATCCGCAAAGATGATGTTGCAGCCTTGGGTAACGAGATCAGTCGCAGTGGTGTAGCAGGTATTATCCTCGCCGATACCGGTCTTGATGATCACGTTTGCATCGGGAATGCCGAGAGCCTTCGCCGAAGCGGTGAACGCGTTGATGAAGTTCGCGTCGTAAGTGGACTGTTCGCCATGCAGGCAGATCAAACCGATCTTGATCTGAGAAGCCGCGATGGGGGTTCCATTCGCCGCGCCATCCACAACGATCGAGGACTTGACGCCATTCATGTCGAGGTCTTTCACCTCGACATCTCCGCCCTTACAAGCAACCAAACCGACAGCAACTGTCGCGATGATGGCAAGTGCCAAAATGAGTGTGATGATTTTTTTCATTTTTTCCTCCCTTTGCCTTTCGGCTTTTTAATTGAATTTTATTTCGCCCGCACGCATTTCCTTAATACGCGCGAGAGAATATACCTTGATCCCCTTGCCTTCGATGAGCGCCCTGCCGCCCTGCTCTTCCTTCTCGATCGCCGCCACGAACCCGACCGCCGTCGCGCCCGCCTGCTCGATGATGGAGAGGAGCCCCATGGCTGCATTGCCGCTCGCAAGGAAGTCGTCCACGATGAGGACCCTGTCCCCCGCCCCGAGATACTCCCGAGAGACGACCACGTTATTCTCCGTCTTGTGGGTAAAAGAAAAGACGGGAGCCGTGTAGACCCCGTCCGAGATATTATGAGATTTGTGTTTTTTCGCGACGAGCACGGGCAGACCCAGACTCTCCCCTGCCGCAAAGGCGATCGCGATGCCGGATGACTCCACGGTCAGAATGAGGCTCGCTCCCGATTCGCGGAACTCACGCCCGATATCCGAGCCGAGCTCGCGGATCAGCGCGACATCCAAGCGGTGGTTCAGGAACCCGTCCACCTTCAGGATGCCCCCCTCGAGCACCTTGCCTTCCTTCTTGATCTTGTCTTCCAGTAGTTTCATCTCGTTTCTCCGACCCTCGGACGCCCGCAAAAGAAAACGAAAAAGCAAGTTAAACCTCTTAACTTGCTTGCCAATAACTACCATAAGCCGTGACGGTGTCACAGCTGTCCCAATAGTCGCACTTGTGGCTGTGCGGTAGAAACTCAAGGGCCATCCATCCTTGATTATATTGGCAATATTCTTTTGTTGATTTAATTGTAGCAAAACGCGGGAAGGATGTCAAATGAAAGCAAGGGGGGTGGGAAAGATTTTTTTGGAAAAAACTCTGCGCCCAATGAGAGTGGAATGTGAAGAGGAGAGAGTCAAAAAATCTCCCCCCGCGTCATGTTGAGCTTGCCGAAACATCTCACCGCATTCCGCATTAACAAGGTTGAGATCCCTCGGCACAGCTCGGGATGACGGTTTATGTATTAGGAACGAAGTGACCCATTATTCCGCATTCGCCGCAATACCCCAAAAAATCTGTGATTTTCCGGGGAACCCCAACGCGGCGTTCCGCATTCGCCGCAATACCCCAAAAAATCTGTGATTTTCCGGGGAACCCCAACGCGGCGTTCCGCATTCCGCATTCCGCATTCCACATTAGAAAACCCCTTTCGGCGTCGGCAACGCCGACGCTTCACGCTTGCGTAGCAAGTCCTTCACGGCGCGGAATCGCGCTCCTTCACTTCCTCATAAAAAATCCCCCCTCTTCGGGATGACCGTCGGAGGGGGGAGCTCCCGCCCCTTTTCGGGGGCGGGGTGTCAGTATGTGGGGATTATTCCGCAGCGCTCTCGCTTGCAGTGCCTTCGGCGGGGGTGCCGTCCTTCTTCTTCCTGATGAGGAGGAAGTAGACCGCAGCCGCGATGCCTGCCGTAGCGACGACCACAGCGATGACGATGCCCGCGATGGTGCCGCCCGAGAGGACGTACTCGACCACATAGGTGGAGAAGTGGTTGGTATCGAAGCTCACGGTGCCCTTCTCGCGATCGAAGGAGGCCTTCATGTCGACCTTCTTGCCGTTCTCGTCGATGTAGAACACCTTACCGACCTTACCGGTGGGAGCGTCGTACACGAAGGCAGTGGTGATGGTCGCCGTGCCCTCGTCGAACTTCGCGCCCTGGAGGGAGATCTGGAGCACGAGAGCCGCGCCCTTGACCTGCTCTTTGAGCTTCTCGTCCTTGATATCCTCGACCTTGGTCTCGGAGTAGGAGAACTTGACGTCCTCATTCTTCGCGAGCTGCTTGAGTGCCTCGATATCGAAGGCGATCGTGGTGGTCTCGCCGACATTCAGCTTGAGGTCCGCCACGGTGGTCTCGGAGCCTTCGGTCGCCTTGATGAGCTTATCGATCGCGGCGGAGATGCTGATGCCCTCCTCGCTTGCCGCCTCTTCGGCGTCGATATCCTTCTCGATGACCACGGAGGTCTCGCCGTTATCACCCACCTGCGGGACAGCGGCAGCTTCTTCGATCTCGACCGTGAGGGTCTTCTCCTCGGGCAAGTAGTTCAAAGAGCCTGCGTAGCTGACCTTGATCTCGTAGGTGCCGACCTTGGTCTGCTTGTTGTTCGCGTACTCGAGCTTCGCGCCCTCGTCCACGGGAGCAGTGGTCGCCACAGAGGTCGCGCCGGTGAAGACGATCTCCTCGCCGGTGTACTCCACCTTGGTCTTGATGCCGCTGAGGTCGATGCCCGCAGCCGCCTTATTGATGATGACCTTGAAGGAGCCGGTCGCCTCGTTGTGGTTGTCCGCATTCGCCTTGAAGTAGACGGTGTAACCGCCTTCCTTGTAGTTGGTGAAGGAGGGGACAGCCAAGGTGTAGGTGCCATCCGCTTCTGCGCTGTAAGTGAAGGTGACCTTCTGGCTGTTGACAGCGGTCGCCACCGGCGTGACGGTCGCAGTCTGCGCCGCCTTATTATAGGTCAGAGCAGCCGCAGTCACATTGACGCCCGTGAGGGTCGCCTTCTCGATGGTGAAGGGGATGATTTCGTACGCGATGTTGTAGTTCGGGATCTCGTAGAGGCAGAGAGCGATGTAGTACTTGCCGGCAAGCGTCGGGACGTCCTCGCTCCAAGCGTCTTCGTCCTCCGCGAGCTCTTCCATGGTCTTGGCATCGTCGAATGCGGTGAACATGACGATGACTTCCGCGTCCTTCAGGAGCTCAGCGCCCTCTTCGTCGCCGAAGACCCAGCCGCTGACCGTGATGCCCTTCTCGAGGGTCGGAGCGACGAATTCCACGCCGTAGACGGTGTCCTTGACGTCGAAGGTCACGGTGAGGTCCGCACACTCCACGATGACCCAAGCGGGATCGTCGAAGGTGTAGTCGGGACGGATGCCGTCATCCTCTTCTGCGCCGTCGGTCGCGCCGACTTCGTCAGCCTCGTCCTCCTCTTCGTCCTCGTCAGCCTCTGCGGTCTTCGTGTCGTCCTCCACAGCCTCGTCCTCATCCGCATCCTCTTCCGGCACGAAGTCGTTATTCGTGACGCGGTAGTTCGCGTTGCCGAGGTCGATCGCAGCCCAGTAATAGAGGTCCGCGGGGAGGGTCTCGGAGGGAGTCACGATCTTGTTCTCGGCGCTCCACAGGTCGATGGACACGACGTCAAAGAGGGTGTCGCCTTCCACAAGGTCGTCAGACTTGAAGTAGAAGTTGTTCTCCTCCGCATCCTTCAGGTACTCTTCCCAAGCTTCCTTGTCGCCGTAGGTGAAGGTCTTCTGCTCACCGGTGAAGGTGATCTCGATTTCCTTCGCGACGACGGTGTAGGTGCCGTTCGCGAAGTTCACGTTGTAGTTCTTGTTGCCCAAGAGGGTGAGTTCGATCGGATAGCCGCCTTCCACCACGGGGCTCTTTGCCTCCACTTGGTGGCTGACGGTATAGACCGTATCACCCGCGATGATCTTGTCACTGCCGGTGACGGCGAGCTTGTCAAAGGCGAGCGGCTCTTCGCCGTACACCTTCGCCTGATCCTCCACCGTCAAGATGAGGTCGAGCTTGTGGATCGTCACCTCGAAGACGTCAATCACGTCGCTGTGGTTCGCGGCGGAAGCCTTGAAGTAGACGACGTAGTTGCCCGCATTCGTAAACTGCGGAACCGCCGTGTCCCATGCAGCCTTGTCGTTCAAACGATACATAAAGCTGACCGCCTGATTATTCACGGTGGTCGCCGTGCCATTCACCGTGGCGAGCTGATTCTTGCCGTTATAGATCAAACGGTTGGTCTGGAGAACCTTCGCGCCGAAGATGGACGCCGGGGTGATCGTGATCTTCGCAGTCTTCGCTTCCGGCACGTTGTAGTTCTCACTCGTGGTGGCGAAGGTAGCGGTGATGGTCACAGCGCCTTCGGCGACGTTGGTCGCACCCTTGCTGTAGCTGACGGTCACTTGGATGCCGTCCGCACCGGTCGGCAACGTGCCGCCGATCGTGAGACCCTGCTCCTTGCCGGTATAGATCCTAGAACCGTCCACGAAGGTGATGCCGCTCATGTCGTAGTCCGCCTTGGTGATCGCCCAGGTGAAGTAGCAATTCTTTTCCACGATGAAGTTCGGATTGTTGCTGCCCTGTGCGTTGATCCGGTAGGTGTCGTCGTAGCCCGTTCCGCTGCTGTAGACGTCTTTCTTGTTCTCAGAGGTGTAGAATCGGATGACTTCGTCTTCCGCACCTTCGTCGCCGTTGTTATAGATCGCCTTGATCGAGAAGACGTGCTCCTCGCCGTCGTACACGATGCTTCCGTTGAATCCTTTAACCGCTTCGTCGTCGATATACAACACGGGGTTGACGGGTCTTGCCTTCAGATCGTAGTAGACCGTCTTCTCGGCATCATCCGCCCACTTGTAGTTGGAAGCGGTCTCGCCTTCGAAGCTCGCGATCGTGTAACCGTGATATCCGCCGTTCGTGATGGCATTTATGTTGCCCTCCGGATAGACGATGGACAATTTCTCCTCGCCCACCACGTTACCGAGGTTCGCCACAGGATGCTGCGCCTTGCCGTTGTAGACGAAGGTGAAGGTCTTGTAGCTGCCGTTACCGAAACCTTTCATCTCGTAGTCGCCGTTCTCCTCGAGCTCCCAGTCGAGAGTGAGCTCGCGCTGATTGATCGTGTAGGTCGCGGTAGCGGTGGTATTCACGCTGTAGTTCGTATCCTGATCGTCGTCGTGCTCCACGCTGATCACGTAAGTGTCGGCATTGGAGCCCGCTTCTCTCGAGATAGACACGCCGCTCAGCTTCTCTTCACCGACGAGGCCGGTCGCCTCCCAAGTAAGATCAACGTCCGCATCACCGTAAGTGATCGTCTTGTCGGCAGGAGTAACCGTCACGGCTTTCTTATTGATCGTGTAGGTCGCGGTGCCGGAGATCGTGACGTCATAGTTCGTATCCTGCTCGTCGTTGTGCGTTGCCGTAATCACGTAAGTGCCGGCATTGGCACCCGCTTCTCTCGAGATAGACACGCCGCTCAGCTTCTCTTCACCGACGAGGCCGGTCGCCTCCCAAGTGAGATCAACGTCTGCATCACCGTAAGTGATCGTCTTGTCGGCAGGAGTAACCGTCACAGCTTTCTTATTGATCGTGATCGCGGCATCCTCGTCGTCGTTAATCGAGAAAATGAAACTATAGCTGCCAACGCCCTTCGAGGTAACCACGAAGCGATAGCTACCCACAGCGGAAGTCGCCAAGATGTCCGCAGGATCGGCTTCGCCCTTCCGGAATGTCACCGTGAAGAGGCTTGAAAGCGCCTCTTTGCCATCCGGCTCCGCGCTGAGAGCCAACCACTGCAAGAAGTAATTGTCGTTGCCCTTGACGGCTGCAAATCCATCCTCGTCACCATAAGTGAACGCCTTGGAAGAATACGCATCGGAGTTGAAGGTAACGGTGATCTCCTGCGAGCCGATCGTAAAGGTCACTTTCTCATCCGCTCCATCCTTGAGGAAATAGTTTCCGCATTTCTCGCCGCTCAGCTGCACGTAATAGCTATAGCTGGCAGCTGCCGTTCCCGTCTTTGTCGCCGCGCCTTCGTCGGCCTTCGTATCGGCAAGGAGCAGGCTGACGTCGTCCTTTTTGGCCTTGTTAGTAATGACTAACTTGAAGGTCTTCTCCTTGCCGTCGTAGATAACGCTCGCGGTTTTTGTTTCGCCGATGTATTGATCGTAAGAGATCTCGCGTGCGGTAACTTTGATATTCACCGAACCTTGTTCGCTACCCTCTTCGCCGAAAGCGGTGTATTCGCCGTCGATCTTGTTGTTAGTAAGCTCCTCCACAGAGCCGACGAGCTTATAGTTGTTGCGAAGGGTATTGTCGCCCGCCACAAGGGTAAAGTATTTGGTATAATTGCCTCTATTGCTGTTGTTCGTCTCTTCACAGTAAATCGTAAGCGACTCATCGTTATCCGCGCCGCCCGCCTTGGTCACCGTGCCGAGCACGACGGCTGCGCTGCTGTCGGGCGTAAGAGGATCGCCATCGTACACTTTGACAAGTTTATCTGTATTAAACTCGACGGTAACCTCTTTCCTTTGAATCGTAAGATTGATGTTTACGCTGATGTCGTTATGGTTCTTGTCACCTTCGACTTTGACGTATACGTTGTACGATCCGGCGTTCTTTCCGGTCGGGATTTCCTCGCTCCAATTTTCGTTGTCCGTGCTGTACTTGACGGTACCGCCCACGACGTCCGTCGGCGCGTTAACGAGCGCCTGCGCCTTGCCGTTATAGGTAAGGGGGGATGTCGAAGTGGGTGCCGTCCAAGTAGCGGCAATCTTTTGGATGTAGTAATACTCGAGGTAAAAGCGCACGTCGTAGTTGCCGTCGGCGTCCGTTCCGCGGATCTGGTATTCACCAACCTCGCTGCCCTTTGCCAAAGCCTTGTTGTTCTCGGGATGCTCGACGTCAAAGACCTCGTACACGGCAAGGGTATAGCGCGCGCTCTCGTCGCCGGCAGCCAATTCGGAATCCTTATTCAGCACGGCAGTCAACTCCGCAAGATCATCAAGATAGTAGCTGTCCTTTCTCTGAATGTCATAGTACACGACCTTCTGAGCGATAGAGACATTATGCGTGGTGCCGCTCACCAAGATGTAATTCGCGTTGATAGCCGCATCCGTCAAGGCGGCGGTCAAAGTGTAGTCGTCCGCATTCTTGAACTCCTTGTCAGCAGAGACGTTAATAACGACGTTCTCGCCATCCACGCCGGTGTCGGCGGAAGCGATCTGGATATCTTGTGCTGCGCTACCTGCATAGATATATCCGCCCACGGGATCACTCCACTCGACGGAAAGCTCTCTCTTCACGATGGCGAAATAGACCGTTCTGTTCGCTTCTTTCGGAAGCTTGTAGTTGGCGTTGCTGACTACGCTGACGTCGCGAGCATAGGTTCCGACGTTCTTGGCGATGACGGTTTCTGCCGATCCGGGGATAAAGGTGCTTTGCGTCGTAGCCACGACGGTGTCGTCGTCAAGGACGTTGCCGAAGGTCAACACCGGCAACTGTTCTGCCCCGTTGTACTGCGCGGAAGCAAAGGTATAGTAGCCTTCACCGGTATAATCGCTCACGGCAGCCACGAAGTCATCCGCCTTGATCGTAACGTCGTTGAAGGTCCAAGAGATCTCCAATTCGCGCTGATTCACGGTGTGGTAGTTGCGCAAGATAAGGTCGTTGTAGTTCTGGAAGGTGATGACGCACTTGATCTGGTAGGCGCCTGCCGCGCTCTTTTGAGCAAACGGGGTCTCGCTTGCCGCGATCCAACCCTCTGCGTCATCCGCCAAATACGCCGCATCCACCGCACTGTAATAGTAGGTGCGAGTGAGGTATCCCTCGTTGCCGTTTTGCCAGCCGGTAAAGGACGGCGCGCCGAAATAAGCGCTGTCGCCGTAGATGGAATCGGTCTCCGCAATGGACCCCTCCAAAGTTGCTTGCTTAATCGTATAAGTGGCACCTTCGTCGAGGACCATTTCGTAGCATCCGAGAATGGCAGTGTTATTCACAAGCGCCGCTTCCAACGGATAGGTGTTTGCATTCAGCTCGGCAGCGGTGGTGACGTAATTGTCGGGAACGAGCTTAAAGCCCTGTCCGTACAGCGTCTTCAGATAAGTCCCGTCGATGGTCTCCCAGTCGTAACCTTCCGCAACATTATAGATATAGAAAGTATAAGTATTGAGCTCGGGGGCTTGAGACTCGCCGGTATAAGACAGGTCGGCATTGCTGCGCACGTAGACTTTCGCCTTCTGGATCTCAAAGACAAAGGGTTGCGACTCCGTCACTTTATAGTTCTCGCTGGAAGACTCGGTCGTGGTGAGTCTCCACCAGAGCTGCCCGCCGACTTGGATTTGCTCGGCGGCGGGATAATGGTTGCTTTCGAGTTTCGTCCAAGTCGATCCGTAGTCGATCGACCATTCCCAGAAATCAAACGAAACCTGATCTTCGGATATTTCGTTTGTGACGATCTCGTAAGTAAGCTTGGTCGAGATGTCGGTGATGTACTCTCTGTAGGACCAGTCGGCAACCTTCGTGAAGTTGATCGTAGCGGTATTCTGCACGATTGCGTAATCCCACTCGACCATAGTCACGTCCGATCCGGCGTAGTCGATCACATAGTGATCGGCATCCTGCAATTTGACGCCGTAATGCAGCCTGTCACCGTAAGAACCGTTGCTGTATTCACCGCGCTGCACGCCGGTAACCAAGCCCTCGGATTCGGTGATCTCCTCAAAGATGTCCTCTTTAGCGACCTCAAATATCTCATTCATGTAGGCATACGGGGTCGCTTCGTAATGATAATAAGGAACGACGGTAGATCCGGTATAGGGAGCTTCATTATCCCCCATGACGGAGAGCTTGCGCTTGCCGACATAGATGGTTGCCTGGGGATCTCCGTCAACCTCGTAATTGGAGCTGCTCAGCGAGATGCCCGTCGTATGATACTCACCGAGCACGGTGCCGAGCGGCGTCGCTTCGAGGTCAACCGCCTGGCTGTCCTTATCCACCCATCCGGTGATAGTGATGGTGCAATCATTCAAGGTATCAAGTGTATATGCCGTAATATTATAGCCTTGGGGATGATAGAAGATATTATTCGTTTCGCTCGTGGACAGCGCAGGCGCGCTGTCGTAAGCGCCCAATTTGAACATGATCTCGACCTTTTTGGGGTTCACCGTAACCGAGATCGGGAAGTCGCTCGTCTCGCTGGCTCCTGCCATATAGTTGACGGTGCCGAACTCGTAGTTGCCGGCGCCGGCGCCGACGAGGATGGGAGAGAGCTCGTAGGTCCCTGCGGGCGTCGAAGACGCATCATAGTAGACCATTTTTTCGTCTTCCATGTAGTACCAATAGACTTCGCAGTCGACGCCGTAAGGTCTGTAATCTTTGAGCCAATCGTTATCGGTATAGAACCTGCCATACTCGTAGGTGCCGTAAGTGATTCCCTCAAACTGACCGGCGTTATAACATTTATTTAAGACCTTTTTGGCTATCGAAATCGCAACGGGAGAATTCTCGTCGATTTCGATCCACATTCCCACGTTGTTTACGTCCTCAATCTGGAAGGTCACCTCGAAGCTATCTGCCGCTTCGCCTTTAAGCTCGGGCCATACGTTGTACTCGCCCACGCCGGTCGTGGCATCAAATTCCTTCTTTTTCTGATTCTCTGTATAATACCACGCAATCTGGACGTCGCTGGAACCATAAGACGCAAAATTCACGGGCATTTCAAAGAAACCGGCGTAGCTGTCGGAAAAAGTGAGGTCAAAATTCGAGATTTCCAACTGCGCGAAACCCAAGTCCGCCTTGTTTACCGTAAAGCTGCCTTCGATTGCATCAAGGGAATCATCGGTCTGATCTTCAATTTTATAGAAATACTTGCCGGCAACGAGGATCCAATCCTCACCCTTGTCGTTCGCGCTATAAGCATCAGCGAATTGACTAAACGTCCCGAGAGACGTATCGCTGCGAACGTCGGGATCCTCTTCGGAAGCGGGGAACAGTGTAACCATGGCGCGCTCATAACCGCTATCCGTTACCGACGCCCAAGGAATCGAGCCGTTTAGCTCTAATTGCAATTCACCCACAAAAGCACGCGCGACGTGCTCGGCAGTATAGTCGTCGGCATAAGTAAACGCCAGATCCTCTTCTACGGAGATGGGGATTTCGTCCCAATCCGCATGCGCAGAATGAAGCGCCGGCGCATACGCCAGTACCAGCCCAAACGCGAGCACGAGTGCGATCACGAGTATGAGCGGCAACAAGCGTGTTGTCATTTTTTTAGTCATATAGTTTGCCTCCTATATTTTTTTGAATGCCTGATGGCATTCATCTTTCCAGTTTTTGCCGCCTTTCTTCGGTCCCTCTTGGGATCAAGGCTTGATGGGCTTCCCCCTTCCGAATCATTCGGTTGAGATCCCTCTACACAGCTTGGGATGACGCTTTACAAGCTATCGTCATGTTGAGCCGCGTAGCGTGTCGAAACACCCCTCTTGCCTCTTGCGGCGCTTTCGCCATCTCTCGATCGAGCTGACGTCCGTCCGATCGTTTTTCTTATTTTGATCTGCGAGCGCGTGCATACGCGCGTGCGTAAAAAAAATAAGAATACTTTGGGTCGCTCTTTGAGCTCCCAAGACAGAAATGGCACGTAACAATACCATTTTACGCTGAATCTTGTTCGGAAATGACGTCCTTCCCTTCCCTGAAACGCGCAATGTATGAATCGTTGTCTATATAATATCTCATCTCCTGTTCTGTTGTCAATAATTAACGCGCCTTAATTTTATATATTTTAGTGAGATCCCTCGCCTCCCTTCGTCATGTTGAGCCTGCCGAAACATCTCACCGCATTCCGCATCAACAAGGTTGAGATCCCTCGACACAGCTCGGGATGAGATTATTATAGCGTCATGTTGAGCCTGCCGAAACATCTCCCCCTCGCGCGCGCGTACGCGTATGCGCGTATATAATATAGATACGCGGGCGCGCGCATAGCGATAGCACCATTCATCCAAGGGACTCGTAGGGAGATCTTCCTGCCGCGCAAACGTCTTCGGAAGGTTAGAGAATCGATCCTTGATAGATCATATGGGAATGAGATAAGTGTCCCTTCGGGACGAGAAGTGTGCTCCGCACGAGATGTGCACTGAAGTGCGAGAAGTGTTTGCTCACGCAAACGAAAAGGATGGTTATTATTGAGACGCTTTCGCTGTCTTGATCGAGGAAATCAATAAAACACGCAAATGCGTGCATGCTTCATCATATTCTTTATATTCTTCTTCCGTTATGTATTCGGATTTCAATAGGAGCTTCAGCCAATAGCTCGTTTCATTTGACTCCTTAAGCGCGATTTGGAGCTTGGAGACGAAATCTGCTTTGCTTTGCGCATATCTTGCTTCGTGCAAGTTGGCGCCGATAGAAGTGCCGCTACGTCCGATTTGATCAGATACCACGTACTCTCTTTGTGCGCGAAGACGCCTGGATAGCTTCAGTATCTTTGAAGCGAAAACGATGGACTCTTCACAAAGAATCGAATCGGACATGTCGGTGAGCTCCTTTTTTTCTTATTATATCATAGAATCCGATAGAATCATCTAATTCATAGAATCCTTTCCGTCGAGAGGATATCGCCACTTCTCGTTTGCGCCAGCAAACACCGCCGTCTATCCTTTTCGTCTGCAGAGCAAACACATCTCGTTGGGCTTGCCCAATACTTCTCGTGCGTAGCACACTTCTCGTCGGCAACGCCGCCACTTCTCGTTTGCGCCAGCAAACACAAAACTAAAAGATCTCGAATTGCTTCGAGATCTTTTAGTGTTATCCGGCGGCGTCATCGTCTCCCGGGCCGTGACCAGCCAAGTACCATCAGCGCGAAGAGGCTTAACTTCCGTGTTCGGGATGAGAACGGGTGGGTCCCTCTTGCCATAGCCACCGGAATGGTTGGA
>Ga0310786_10001021_pt1 | contig 44891 bp, 39 predicted proteins | sample AusTroGonzalo_MG_FD_203881 | JGI IMG/M metagenome (GOLD analysis project Ga0310786, IMG submission 203881) | Bovine rumen microbial communities from tropical cattle in Woodstock, Queensland, Australia - Gonzalo_03 (v2) (version 2) | ecosystem: Host-associated > Mammals > Digestive system >...
CCACATGGAATGTGACCGCATTCTTTAAATATCAATGAGCTTAAAAACGTATCCTAAAGACCAAAATCTGGAATAATCAAAAGATATCGTAAGACATACATTGAAAACCAATTGTTTTCACGCACTAACCTTCGAATGCTTTAAAGATAGCTTGGGGTTAGAATATCATCACACCATCAAGATCGACTGGCTTCTTTACCCCAATATGAGTTATATGGCTACCCACATTGTTCCCCATATCATATATCCTTACACTGTCCTGATTCTCATCGATCACCTTTCTTATCTCATCTTCCATTTCCACCCTCTGTGCCGGTGTTATCTGACATTCAAACACCGACATCTGTACTCTGATACCGTAGTTTTTACAGATCCTAGCAACATGACGAAGACGCTTTGCCCCATCAGAATCCGAAGTATTCACATCATATGATACCAACACCATCATCCAATCATCTTCTGTATACGAACGGTGGATACCCATCCAATTCTCCACGGATGCATCTGGCCAACAAATTTGACTGTATAAACGGCACCAATCCTAGAGACACTTCTTCATCAATGACCGGGTGATGAAAGACCCGATTCTTCATTTCCTGCCATTCTGATATTACTATTCTACGAGCGCCATCATCCATCATAAAACCACCGCCCTCATCGTGTAGGAATCCATCAGAGCTCACCATCCCTAAATTAACAACACGTAAAGCAACGCGATCAGCCAAAGGACGAAACTCCTCCATGAGATCCAAAGCCAAAGAGGGCCTACCTGGGCGATCAGTATGAAGAAAACCTACATATGGGTCCAATCCCACGGATTGTAAAGATGATGATACGTCATTTGTAAGCAAAGCATACAGGAATGAAAGAAGAGCATTAAACCTGTCCTTCGGCGGTCTACGAGAACGCTCTTTCATAAAGAAGTGGTCATGATCCTTCAATATAAGTGAATCGATTGCATGAAAATACGATCTTGCAGCATTGCCTTCTATGGATCTCAGCTGACCTGCATTATCAATTTCCCCGACTTCGTCCAACGATTCCGTCAGTACTCTGATGGCTTCTGTTACCTGTCCGCCACTTTCAGGATGGTTAGAGAGGCCCTTTTTGAGTAGAAACCTGCAGTTTAACAGTTTTCCTTGAATCATATTCCTGGATATTGTTATGGAAGCATTCGGATCATCCGCTAAACGGAACTGGGCCCGCCTCAACAAGACATTACCCTTCACCCCACCGTTTACTGTCGCAACGAACCTCCCTGTCGGCGTCATGAACGTAAGGCTAACATTATTGTCGCAACATAGGCCCATTACACCGGGTGTTGCCCCAACCTGATTGAAGCATACTACCTGTTGGATATTATGAATAGGCACACTACCCAATTTCTCTTGGCCTTTCATTATAACGATGTTTGTTCCATCCTTTCTAAGATGCGAATCCGGTGTTGTAATGTACAATGTGTTAAGCAATTGCCTCATCACGAATCCCTCATTTCTCTGAGATACTGATCAACATCAAATCCAGCTGCCTCTGGCATACAATGGTCCTTCAGAGAACAACTATTACATGCCGGAGATGGAGAGGGTTCAGGAACTTCATTCGCTTCGAACATCCGATGCATTTCCTCGGACAACCCATACGTGATTGCCCTGAGTGTCTCATCTATTTTTACCGATTCTCTGCGACGTTCCTTTCCGTAGAACATATAACCTTCTTCAATGGTGACACCCAACATCTCCTCCAAGGATATAGCTTGTGCACACAATTGGACATGATCGCAGATGCCCCTCTTTCTCCTACCCACTTTATACTCCACGGGATGAACATTGTATACCTTTCCAAGATTACTTAAGCGACAGGATTCAGAATCTTCAATAAACTCTATTACATCGCATATCCCAGAAAGGCCAAGGAATGAGGAGGACACGTGAGCGGACCTGACAATCGTCACTCCATTTCTGGTCGTATGACCGTGCACATCCACATGACTGTGAAATAAATATCCCGTGGCTGTCCGTTCATTATCCGCCCAAACCATTTCAACATGTATCAGTGCCCATTGCCTCTTGCAAAACGCGAAGTGCTGTATCCCCGACAATTGAAGATAATCATCCTCGCTGTATACCATGATGAATCACTGGATGATTTCTGGTCTTAGCCCTTCTAATTCCACGATGTCAACTTCGTAATCCGCAAAGGAACGTGGCATTTCGCATTTTGGTGTAATTCTTATGGAATCATGAACCTTTGCCGTGGAATACTGTCCAATTTTGGAACTGTGCTTCCACCATACTACCATGGGAACATCCATACTACCCTCTGGTCTTGCGGATGAAGAGTCGTTGATACATAACGTCCGGAGGGCTTCTTTCAATTTCTGCGAATCCTCCTCTGAAAAACCAGTACTAGATGCCAGATGTGGGTTTATGCTCCCCTTGATCACATACAGCCCGTGATCTACACGGTACTTCATGCCCATGGTATCTGCACCCTTTTTATCCTTCGTCTCTGAGTTGACGGATTTAGTTATCTGTGTACTGGTTATGTTCACTGGGGCAATCGACAATGCAGGACGTATAGAGGCCGGGCCCCTGATTCCTATGGATACTCCGCTGGCGGAATCGGTTTTGAAGGCCAGAAGTTGGCCAAAAGCACGGACATCAAACCACTTTTCGCACATGCTAGATTTCAACTTGTCCTCATTCTTGCCACATTCTTTAATGGTGGGTTCTGCTCTGTCCTTCAGACTCTTCATACCATCGTCGCAACGGTCATCGGATTGTACGAATATACGCTCACCCATATCCTGAAGCCTGTTTCTGATCTTACGTTTAACGCATACATCAGAAATTTCTCCCAGACCATCGGCGGTGATTCTTGGCCGATTTCCGTTCAAGGGATCCCCATTGGGATTAGCACCATCGACTGTCAACAATACTGCAAAATCTATTTTGTTCTCCAAAACTACCATCTCATTCATCTCCTTCTTTATTTGATCCATTATATACCTTGTTGCATTGGCAATGATATGCCAAAAGGAACTCCCCAGATAATTTTGAATTATCCCTGAAATCATCTCCATCGAACATTTCCATTACATTTGAAATCTGATTGACATAATAATTCGCCAGTCCAGGACCCAACCTGTCCAAATACGGGGATAATGACAACTCGATGTTCAACCACGTTACGTACGGATACTCACTGAACCTCTGCATCATCCTTTTAGCGTTAGTGGGTCTACTTTCTCCGGCTTTCCTCAGAGCAGAGGACTCTGCCAAGTCAGCTAGAGCCAACAACCTGCCGTAGAGATAATCTCTTGTTCTCCTATCTTCTTCCAAACTCATCTCGTAACCTCCATAATAGCCTTTGTAAATCGAACATGCAATGCTGAGGGCCTTCCTCCATTCTCTGAAGTTATTACTGTCAAGAGCCATCGGATTCGAGGCTCTCCTGACAAGGGTTTCGACAACATCATATGGTATTTTGGCACCGTCCAATATGCATGGTAACAAACGCTTTATGGTGTTGACGATGACCTTATCATCCACTCTCTCCCCATAACACGCTTTCGCAATATCACGAGGTATTGGTGCTCCGAGAAATACGACCTTAACGGGCTTATCTTCTACATACCTAATTCCGTACTCATGTCTCCAGGCACATCTGCTATGCCATTCCTCCAATCTATTAACTAGATCTTCACCTAGATTCGTACGGAACGTAACTATTGACAATCTACCCTGGTTGGATGCTGCCGAATCCAATATGAGCAGATATACATCTTTCTGCAAGATTTTGGAATTGTATCCTCTAATAGCATCATTGAGATGCCTTGCCGCCTGCTCATTGGTCCATGAATGATCAGGATCCACTCCGAACACATCATACTGAGACTCCAGAATGTCGAAGTTATCAGCTGTAGTTGTCCATGATACAATGCACAGAGTGTCTTGAAGGTACCCCTGCTTCCTGATCAGCCAACTCAACGCATTATGAACCTTCTGGGTGGTTATTGATCCGATTCCACAAACTTGATTTGGTTCAATGAATCTACCACGGTAAGTGTATCCGCTCGAATCGTTGGAAGATATTATCTTGGCCTTATCTCCTGAATTACGAATTTTCGAAGGATGAAGATCTGCCAAAGGCTCCAACTGTCCTGACAAATAGCATAAGCCCGTATTTTTTTCAACTGACAATATGAATCTAGACCATGAGTCCCACAACTTTTGATCCTCCCAGGCATCAGGGCAGGTGCTACCGTCATCCACAGACCATCTCACGAACGCATCCAATTGGTCTTTCTGGACCTTGCCTATCGTAAACAAAGGTGCTTCTGGGGCTTCATCTTTAGAAGCACATTTCCCGCTGTCGTTCAGGACGATAATGCCTACGCTGATAAGGTCTTTAACCAACCTCCCTTTTCTGATATACTTAAATATCGACTGTAGCTTTCCATTAGAGGGATCAAAATCCGCCCATTTTTGCAACTGTTCCTTGTACAATGTGCTAGGGTTGATCTTTCCCCGCTTATTATCCGAATACTCATAATATTCGTCGGAAAGATAAATCAACTTATCAGCTAATGGATAGGCGGCAAATGCCGACGTTCTGTTAGAGGATTTTTCAGTACAGGGCATTATTGTGGGCTGATCGTCCTTCGGTACCACGCTTCCTGTAACAAAAGTGCCCTCGGAATCCAAGGTTACCGTTATATGCGTATTATTTATCGTATGGAAAATAGGGATTAACGGCTTCTCTCCACGGCAAACATCTGGATCTTTTATGCACTCATCATATGTCCTCAACAAGGCGCTCATCCAATTCATTCAGGATCATCCTCCGAGACGCCTATTGACTTCATCTGATAGTTACGGATACTCTTCCTTATGGCACATTGTTCCGGTCTCAAAAACTCTATAATACCCGCCTCCATCACAGGTGACCAGAATCTAGCTGACAATTCCCCTTTCCCGGTTTCATCCGCATAATCAAAACCGTGGAACATTATATCGAAAGTGAATTCTTTGGACCTATCATATGCGCCTGTACCATGATTGAAATCGCATGGCTCAACGTAACCTTGACAATCTCTCGTCCCTAGGAAGATATCCCTCCTTCCACCTTTCTCCAGGGCGCGTTTTGCTTGGAAAAAATGCTTGTTCTCATTACGGTCGAGTTCGAGTTCAGGACGATTCATATTCCATTCAAAATGGGCACTCACATGGTATTCCACATCAGAGAGATATGAGAATATCGAAAGCATGTTCTTTTTCGAGTCGTTGTAGTCCATTAGTTTCATGTTCACAGACTCGTTGCGAATTGGTTTCATCACACGAACCTTGTCGACATACCATATTATCGTCGGCTTCCAGTAGATGCTTTCTGTTATGCCTTTCAGAGCCTGATATGTCGGTATGGGATATGATGACTTCTCTCCGCCAAGCTTTGTCACCGGATCGGTAAAGAGAGCACGCCTCCCCCATAATCTATACTCAATTCTGTTCTCCATCTTACACCTCGATATATCATGCTTCTCGAGATCCGCTCATCTACTAGCCCGAACTCGCCGTCATAGTAATCGCATCCTAGCAGAAAAAGACCGCTGTCCGGAATAATCTCCTACACAATACCTTGAGATTGCATCGATTTGAGATTGAACACACTCACCGAATACTGCTGCAACCTGTTCATCAAAGGTCTCGGATCCTCATATGTTTTGGAACGCAGCATGTCAATCAGATCACAGGCATCATCATCGTAAGGCACAATCACACATTCGTTCTCCTCAATGACTTTGAACTCATCATTAGCAGTATGGAATGACTGACAGAGATACACTGAAGGACGTTTTTTATTTATGCTCACATATGTCTGCAATGCAGATTCGTTAGATGAGAGCATATTAACCAGCCCTGATGCAGACAACTTGATTGGATAATTCATCTCACTTCTCTGTTTTTGGAAGTAGAGTTTAAAATAAGCCGATACAGCATCCGGCCCGAGCAAATCCTGATATCCCCTGTTAATGACCATCTCTGCGAAATGGCTTCCCTGCTGGATGTCATCTAACTTAGATAGGTTCTCGTTCGTTCTCATCACGTACACATCCCCGGTGACAAATCTGCCATTCCTGTTGCATCTCCCAGCGGCTTGTGCGATGGAATCCAGACCAGCAAGAGATCTGATAACAACATTAAAATCGACATCAACACCCGCTTCAATCAGCTGTGTGCTGACACAGACTGTTTTCTTGCTCCCCAACGATAGCTTCATCTTCGTTAGCACCTTTCTACGGTGCATTGGGCACATGTTTGTGCTGAGGTGATATGCATCGGTCGAATCATCAATAAGACAGCGCACCTCCCTGAACACATCTCTTGCCATGCGCTTTGTGTTGACTATCACCAGCACGCTGTCTACATTCCTGAAACATGATACGACCTTCTCTGCAACATTTTTGGCATCGGCAGGAGCTAATGAGTTTACAAGATGTACATCTGTTCTGTGAAGATCCTCAAAAAGACCGAACACATCTGAAATGATTTCCCTTCCGCCCTCGAGAGGATACTCCAGACCATCCTGGAGGGCAGGTTGTGTGGCAGTGCACAGGACCACTGATGAACCACATACTTTGGTCAGAAAAGATATGGCTTCATTGAACAAATAAATCGTCTTCAATGGCACAGCCTGTACCTCATCGATTATTAAAATTGAATTGGTCAAATTGTGAAGTCTCCTGACGCTCTTAGTTCCGGACGAATAGAACGTATTCAATAACTGAACCAAGGATGTGAAAATAATCGGACCATCCCATGTATCCATGGAAAGATCCAATTCATTATCGTTCTGGTTTCTATTGTTCGTTAGGTCTACATTGGAATGACATTCGGTTACATTATCGATACCCACAATCTCTTCAATTACAGCTGCATTCTGTTCGATAATCGACAGATAAGGTGCTACGAATACTATCCTATCCATCCCATGCTTCATTAAGTGACTCAATGCAAATCTGAACGCAGAAAGTGTCTTGCCTCCGCCGGTGGGCACAGTGAGAGTGAACAGACCTTTACTTGTAGACGATGCTTCGAAGCAATCATCAGATATGCATCTGCGTATAGAAGCAATCTTCGAGTCATTCGGAAATGAGTTCAAAAGATCTTTCAGCCTGCCAGAGATGGTCTCCCAGTCAGCGGTTCTCCTAACGTATTTCATGCCATACATGAATCTGGCAGTATCGATACGGTCTGCATCTATAAGGCAGCTCAGAAGATAACGGGTAAGAAGGCCAATACGAAGGCAGCCTCTATCTTCCAAGTTCGTAGAGACCTCTTGTATGCCGATTATAGTGTTCTGCAATTCGGTTTTTGCTGGATTCAATAGATGTTCTACTTCACTCATGATGCTTCTGTCAAGGCGGTTTAGGCTTTCATCGTAATGCGTCTTAGCAGGGTCTTTGGTAATACGCTCGCAAAAAGAGCACTTGCCATCTATTGTTAGATTATCTATCAATCCTGAATGATGGGACGCGATGCACAGCTCCATAATCTGCGATGCCATACCATAGATGGCATCCTCACGCTTATCCTTCCTTCTGGCCTAAAGAAATTGTGCTCCCGCCGTGGAATGATCGACTTCCCCTCTTGATAGTCCATCAGGATTGTCTGTGATATAAGAATTGAATTCCGATGAGGCCTTGCCCATATCATGCAACAATCCTAGGATCTCGCCAACACACCCCAGACCCATCTTTGACGCAAAGTCTCTGCATAGTAATGAAGTGCCTTTCAGATGATCTTCTAGACTCTGAACCGTCTTATCGTATTCCCTTATGTGGGCAATGTTCAAACTCCCTCCAACGCCTGCTAAGAAAAACCCTCCTTTATCATCCAAATCAATAACGGTTTAATCTCTGGCATGATGCTATTTTGATTATTAATATAATCACTGCTAGGCAAATAGTTTTACACCACTCTCTCCCGTTGGAAGTTGAATCTTAACGTTACTTTCATTTTCAGTCAATTGACGAGAGATGGCCCAAACACAGTGTTGACCTAAACGCACGACAATAAAGAGTGTTAGGGTGTTTACCGGGGCCTTATCGGCCCCGGATTGATTCAGGATGGGGTGAAGTATATCTTCGCTGAGGACTCCTTTATCGATCCATCGTCTGAGACATACTGGGCCACGATGCTGAACATATCCTTGTAATGCTCCTGGGACGAGATGTCCTCGTTGATGATACAGAACGATGACCCATCTGCGTTCACCACATCATAAGTCGCTATCGATTGTTCCGCGACCCAGAGCCCGAGCTCGGAATCGTATTCCGAATAGGACATCTTGAGGGTCACCTTCCCGTCAGGGACAGTACCATCTCCGATGAGGGCGACCGATACGTTAGAGCCCTTGTACGTCAAGTATGCTGTCAAGGACACAGCGGGTGCTACCCTCTCGTAGTTGAAGGTCAGGGTCATCCCGTTCAGATCCCCGCCGATCTTGACGCCTCCGACCTGCCTATACCCATCGACCTCCGTTGGGTTATTATAGACGGACCATACCTCGGTCAGCGAGTACTTGTCAGGCTCCTTGATGGCCACACCGTCGCACATGTAGTGCACGGTAACTGAGTAGACATCGGCCGGCTCCGGGACGACCGAGATCTGGCAGGTGGCTGTGAAACCTCCCTCTTCGGTCGTGACCGTGATCGTCGCTTCGCCCGCACCTACGGCCTTGACGACCCCGTACTGATCCACGGTGGCTACGAATGCGTTGCTGGTGGACCAAACGACATTCTGGTCTGTCGCGAAAACGGGAATGACACTCGCGGTCAGCGTGATAGTTTCCTCGAGGTCCATCGTGGCAGAGCTCCTGTCCAGCTTCACACCGGTCACATGGACGATCAGTTCCCAATGGGCGTACACGGTGGTGTCCTCGGTGAATACGGTATACTCCGAGACCTCATCCCCCAGGATCGTGTCGGTGAACCATCCGACGAACGCGTATCCTTCAGTGACCGGATCCTCCGGGAAGGACTTCAACCTCCCGTCCGTCCCGGTCATCATCTTCGTGATGGCAGGCACTCCTCCCGCACTATCGAAGGTAATCTCGAACACCGGAGGGAGATAATATTCGAAAATGGTGTACACGTCGGAATAGGGCTCGAGGAAGTCGGATGCCGAAGCATATACTGCACACTCCACCTTCTGTAAGGGGTTCCCGAGACAGAATGCGGAATCCCCGATGGTCGGTACAGCTCCCTTGAAGGCGATGAGGGAAAGGCTGCAACAACCGTTGAACGCATAGTCCCCTATGGACGCGGCGCTGTCCGGAATGCTCACGGACTGGAGCGATATGCAGTTGTAGAAGGCGTAATCGCCGATGGATCCGACGCTGTCCGGTATGGTCACGGCTATGACCTCATCACCAGCGGCACAGGAAACCAGCATCCCGTCCCATACTATCATCACACCATCGAGTATACCTTCATACGAGCCTTCGAAACCGTTAAGGGATGTGCATCCCGAGAACACACCGCTCCCGATATATGACACGTCTGAATGGATGGTCACGGACTGGAGGGATATGCAGTTGAGGAAGGCGTAGCTTCCGAGATAGGTGACGCTCTCCGGCAAGTCGAATGCAAGGAGGGATGCGCAGTTGGTGAATGCGTGCTTCCCGAACGATGTAACGCTCTCCGGGATGGTCACCGATTCGAGGGCCGTACAGTTGTAGAATGCGGAGCTTCCGACGGAAGCGACGCCGTCCCCGATGCTCACTGTCCTGATGTCGCCGCAGTGGGAGAACCAGGGGCTGAGTCCCGATGCCCAGTTGGACATCTCCCCGTTGCCAGCGATCTCCAGGAGCCCGTTGTCGTACAGCGCCCACGTCATATCAAAGCCGCAGACACCGCTGTCCACGACCACGACGAACGATTCGTAGATGAACTCGGTGTACTCGTTCAAATAGGGGTCCAGGAACCCGGGATCCATCGATGACGTGACCGTGCATGAGACCTGGCTTTGTTCCATGCCCAGAGCAAAGGCGTGGTCGCCGATGTCCGCGACCTTACCGTAGAACGTGATGCTGACTAGGGAAGAGCACTGCTCGAACGCCTCCTCTCCGATGAATAACGTGCCGGAGGGGATCCCCACGGACTGGAGAGAACTGCAGCCCATGAACGCGCAGTCCCCGATGGACAGGAGACCACTGTCCTCACCGAGCCCTACGGATTGGAGCGACGTGCACCCATGGAATGAGAACATCCCGACGGACATGACGCTGTCGGGTATGGCGACGGATTGGAGCGACGTGCACCAGATGAATGCGAAGTCCCCGATGGCCTCTACACCTGCGGGGATGTCCGCTGAGGTGACACGGGATCCGGCGGCGCAGGAGACGAGGGTGCCGTCGCAGACCACCATCACGCCGTCGACTATCCCCTGATAATCGCCGTCGAAACGGTTCAGCGACAGGCAGTCCGAGAATGCCCCGTCGCCGATGTACAACACGCTGTCGGGTATTGCGACGGACCTAAGGGACGTGCACATGAAGAACGCGCACATGCCGACGATTGTGACGCCGGAGGGGATCTCCACGGACCTGAGGGATCCGCAGTCGGAGAACCCGTAGTCGCCTATGGCCATGAGGCTGCCGTCCTCGCCGAAGTCCAGGGTCTGGAGGGAGAAGCAGTTCTCGAATGCGTTGCTCCCTATGGATACGACGCCGGAGGGGATGAGCACGGATTGCAAGGACGAGCAGTAGTAGAACGCGTAGTTCCCGATGAATTCGAGGCCGCTGTCCTCGCCGAAATCCACCGAAAGGAGGTGGATGCAGTTGTAGAACGCGTTCTCCCCGACGGTCGTGACGCTGGCGCCGATGCTCAGGTACACGATGTCGTCGAGATATGGGTGCCAGGGACATCCGTCCTTCGCCCAAGCGTCCATCGCCCCGGTCCCCCCGATCTCGAGGAGCCCGTCGTCGTAGAATGTCCATGTGAGGTCGTCGCCGCAGACCCCGGTGTCCACTACATCGTGGAGCGGCTCGTAGATGAACTCGGTGTACTCGTTGGAAAAAGGGTCCAGGAATCCGGACTCCATCGATGACTTCACGGTGCATGTGACCTCATCGTTCCACGATCCCAGGGAAAAGGCCCCGTTACCGATGGACTCGACCGGGCCCCTGAAGATCAGAAGCGCGAGGGAGCTGCAGTCGCTGAATGCAAGGGATTCGATGGATTCGACGCTGGCAGGTATGGTGACGGACAGGAGGGAATCGCACCCGTGGAATGCGAAGTGCCCGACGGATGCGACGCTGTCGGGAATGGTCACGGAAAGGAGGGACGAGCACATGAAGAAGGCGAAGTCCCCGATCGAGGTCACGCCCGACGGGATTTCCGCGGATGTGACATCATGGCCGGCGGCGCAGGAGACGACCGTGCTGCCGCTGACGATCATCACGCCATCGACTATCCCCTGGTATGTACCGCTGAAACCGCTCAACTGATCGCATGCGGAGAAGGCGCCCCATCCTATGGCGGTGACGCTGTCGGGTATGGTGACCGACTGGAGGGAGTGGCAGAGGTAGAAGGCACAGCTCCCGATATACGTGACGGTGGAGGGTATGACTACGGACTGGAGGGAGTCGCAGTCGGAGAATGCGTTCTCGCCGATGTACACGAGACTGCTGTTATTTCCGAAATCCACGGACTTGAGAGAAGAGCAATGATAGAAGGCATGGCTCCCGACGGACGTGACGCCGGCGCCGATGTTCACACGTTTGATGTCGTTGATGTGGGAGTACCATGGGCTGTTCCCCGAGGACCAGCTGTCCATCTCCCCGCTGCCTTTGATACCCAGCAACCCATCGTCGTAGAGGGCCCAGGTCAGATGAGCACCGCACGATCCGCTGTCCACGACGGAAGCGGCCTCGGACTCATCAGATATGTTCGATACTAATACGCAAGAGGACAGCAGCAGCGCAAACACCGCTAGGATCCCCAGTTTACCGGACAGCGGGATGCGCAATCTCTCGCTACGCCTCCTGCCGTCATGATTCCCATCACAATTCATTTCAGACACCTTATTGGTCGTCCCGATCCCAGCTGCATCCGATAGACCCGGCTATGGCGGCGAGGAACAGGCGGCCAGTCTCTGGCGGGACACAGCATCGTATGTATATATCGGCTTATCCGGAACCGATGCTTCACAACAGGATACCATATGAGGAAAAATGACATGATCCGACATGTTCCAGACCTCCCGGGATCGATACCGGCATACCCGCCCCCGAGCATAAGAGCAGTAATATAGCCGCCTACCGATGGCGGCCGCATGAGGATCGGAGCGGTGGAGCTGGGCGGAACGAAGACCATCTGCGCAATCTTCGACGGCGATTCGCTGTCGGACAAGATGCAGTTCTGGACATACAAGCCAGAGAAGACGATGGGCCAGGTCATATCCTATTTCGAGGGGAAGGGGATCGAGGCCATCGGTATCGCCGCCTTCGGACCCGTATGCATCGACGAGGGGTCCGAGGACTTCGGCCGCATTTACGATACGGTCAAGCCCGGCTGGTCCCACTATGACATACTCGGTCCCATCCGCGAGAAGCTGAAGGTCCCCGCGTTCTTGGACACCGACGTGAACGCGGCCTGCCTGGGCGAGGTCAGCTTCGGGTCCTACAAGGGCATGAGGAATGCGGTCTACATCACGGTAGGGACCGGCATAGGCGTCGGCATCGTGCACGATTCGGTGCCATATCACGGGAACATGCACCCGGAGGCCGGCCACATCTCCGTCGGCAGGCTCGAATCCGACACCTTCGAGGGCATATGTCCGTTCCACAGGGACTGCGCCGAGGGATTGGCGTGCGGGCCCGCACTGCGCGAACGCGCCGGACGGGACCCCAAGTCCATACCGGAAGGGGACGAGATGTGGTCGATCGAGAGCAAATACATCGCCAGGCTATGCTACAGCATGGCCCTGACTGTTTCGCCGGATGGGATAATCGTGGGCGGCGGGGTGCTCAACAAGGGATTCCTGTACGATATGATCAGATCGGAGTTCGACGCCCTGAACAATGGCTTCCTCAGGAGCGGGAACGCCCCGGATCCGGAGAGGTACATCCTGAGGCCCTCCTTGGACGGCGATCAGGCGCTGTACGGTTGCCTCAGAATGGTCCTGGACCGCCTGTGATGCCGCCTCATAGGGATGGCCCCGACAGCGGGATCGCATATCCGCACCATGATGGCCGATCCCACCGCACCATGGTCCGCAAGTGTACTTTCCTTAACTACCCCGATTTATACATGGAGGACCATTATTGTCCATGAACAGAAGACTGCCTGCGATCCTTGCGGTCGCAGTGATGGTCGCGATCCTCCTGACCCCTGCCGGCTGGAGCGGGAGCGAGGCCATCGAAGAGGATCAATTCATCCTGAGGATCCCGAATTACAGCGAGGATACCTTGGAGTCTCTGGAGCTCGGGAACGGTAGCAGCTACTCTCTCCACCTGTATTTCCTCAACAAGTCCGATCACGCTCTGGATGTCGATATACAGTTTTGGAACTTTATCCCGGAGGTCAAGTTCCTTGAGGAAACCATCAACTTCTCGATGATGCCGGCCGGGGACCCCGATCATGGGGACATCGTGGAGAAGGACGCCACCATCGCGGTCGATGAGCTCTGTCCGACCTACATCGATACCCAGTGCCTGATCTCCATCAACGTCACGGATCTGGAGGACGGGACCACGCTGTACTACGCCGTGAAGGTCTACGTCAACGTCTACTCAGCCTTCGATTCGTCAAGCAGTTACAACAAGTTCTTCGGCATCTTCAACAACGAGTTCGGACCTCCCCTCAACAGCTCGGTGTTCCCGTTCCTGGTCACCTTGATCGGACTGATCATCGGGACCCTGGCCGTATCCATCCTCGTGGTGCCTGCGATCGCCAGGAGGCTGGACAAGTACACCCGCGGCAAGGACGAGAAGAAGCTGGGAAGGATCCTGATCTCGGTGATCATGGTATGTGCGGTCATGCTGTTCATCAGTCCCGGCCTTGAGATATTGGGAACCGACCTGAAGCTCCTGCTCACGATCACCCAGCTGTCACGGGCCATCCTCATTCTGGTCTCTGCGGTATCCATATGGAGGATATACACGATGGTCATCGAGGGCATCCTCTCGCAGTACAAGGGGAGGGCGGATTCCACCATAGACCTGTCCATGCTCCCGCTGTTCCTGATGCTGGGCAAACTGGCCATCTCGATCGTATCCATAGTCCTGATACTGACGCTCTACGGCGTGGACATCCAGGGGATACTCATCAGCGCGGGAGTCGTATCTCTTGGGATCACCCTGGGGGCGCAGCCCGTCCTGTCGCAGTTCTTCAGTGGTCTGGTCCTGCTCTCCACCAGGCCCTTCGAGACCGGGGACATCCTCGAGATCGACGGGAAGACCCTCCGTGTCAAGAAGGTGAAGGTCATGTACACGGAGTTCTACTCGCTCCCTAAGGACAGCGTTGTCATAATGCCGAACAATGCGGTCACCGCTGCGACGATAGTCAACCATGACATGGACGACAAGGCCCATTTCGTCACGATATCCATACCCGTCCCCTTTGGGACCGACCTGAAGAGGGCCACTGAGGTCATCCTGCATGTGGCGGAGGCGGATCCGGACGTGGTCGTGGAACCCGACGGCCACCGGAGGACCGTGAAGCTTGTCGAGTTCCAGAGTTCTGCCATGATCCTCGAGCTGAGCGCCTACCTGAAGGACTACAGAGGCTCGTTCACCATATGTGCCAGGCTCCGCATGCAGATGTACGAGTCCCTGCGGGAGGCCGGAATCATGGTGCCCTTCGAGAGGCTCGAGGTCACGCTGAAGAACGAATGCTTCAATGCGGACTACATCAGCAAGCCGACCGATTCCGCCGAGGAGTCCTGAGGGAACGGGGGAGGCCCCCCCCTCCCTCTGCCCCGAACATATCTATCTCCCAGTGGCGCCCGTCTCCGGGGACCGATCGGATCCTGGCCTCGCTCAGTTTTAAAAAGTGTGAGAACCGTTGACAGTACGGTTACCATGGACAACAAGACCCTTATCATACTGATTGTCGTGGCCGTGGCCGTAGTGGCCGTCCTCGGAGTTCTGGTGCTAGGCCTGGGGAACGGGAACAACGACAACGACCAATACGTAGTCTACCACGGGAACGGAGGCCAGTACGAAGGCAAGGATGTCGTGAACTCGACGACCACCACCGTTCTTCCCGACACGCTGTTCACGAGAGACGGCTACCACTGCACGGGATGGAACAGCAAGGCCGACGGGACCGGCTCCGACTTCAGACCGGACACCCATGTGGCCCTGGGCACGCACCTGTATGCCCAATGGTCGGATTCGTCCAGCCTGTTCACTTTGGGCAACTTCTACACATCCAAGTTCCACATGGTGCTGGGACAGGCCGGATCGTCAGATGTCGTCCCGATAGACCAGGCCGGGATGTACGAGATCCCCGAATCGGATGCCCTCATAGCCATCTCTTGGAACGACAGCGACGTGAGCGTGGAGGTCTCCAAGAACTCCGTGACGTTCAAATCCACGACTTCCCTCTCGAAGACCACTGTCACCCTGACCCTGGACGGAGCGACCTCCGAGGACTTCAAGGTCCTCTCGGACAATTCGGCATATCTCAAGTTCACACCCAACAGTAAGAACTCGACCGTGGACCTGGACATATCCGTCGTGTCCAATTGAGCGGTCAAACCGGAGGGGTGCGCCCCTCCCACTTCCATTCCTTCTGGGCCGAGGCCCCCTATATGATCATCTTTGCCATGTGGATAGGTGCCACCGATCCCGGGCATTCGTCAGACCATCGCGGCCATTCTGGCACTCGGATGCCATAGTCATGTTGTAGAATGGCCCAGGGCCCCTACATGAGGCCCCGGACCCGAAAAAAGATTGGCAGCCGTCAGGAGGACGGTTCGGCCTTGTCCGCTTCCTTGGGCTTCTTCATCCTGTCGATGAGCATCGGACAGAAATGCAGGATCACCGCGGGGAGGAACAATGCCACCAGACCGATGAACACGCGCACCTCTGTAGAGACATCCGCGGGCAATATATCCACGCCGCCGGAAAGCGTGATGCCCATGGCAACGGCCAGCATCTTCCCGACCACGGGATGCAACAGGATTATCCCTACGGTGTGCCTCCCCAAGAAGTCCAAGAGCGTCGAGAAGACAGGGATCTTGGAGAAGATGAATCCCAGAAGGGCTATGGGAACGAACATCAGGATGGCCTCCAGGAAGTACGGGAAGACTGAGATGGCCCCGTAATCCCCGAAATAGAGCACATCGTACCCGATCCCGGGAGGCAGAAGGATGCACAGCGCGACACCTGCGATGAAGCAGACGATGGGTATGGCCCAGTACTTGGGTTCCCTCTTGTTCCCGTACTCTATGTTCTCAAGGAACCTGCGTCTGGCCAACCAACCGCCGAAGAACATGAATGCGGCGTTTATGGGCCCGAGCTTCATGAGCAGAGGCAGTTTGAAGGGGATGAACTCGACCACGATCACCTCGATGACGAGCAGGATCAATATGGTGGCGAAGACCTTCCTCCAGTCATCCAGAATGCGATCTGCGAGAGCGTAGAAGATCAGGAATCCCCAGAGCATCCCGATGAGGAAGTAGGATCCGAAGTTGATGAATGTGTAGCACGGTGTCGCCGGCAGGTCGCCTGCAAGGTTGTACAGGCCCACATTGCGAAGTACGGCATCGAAATAGTCGGAGATCGGCAGGTCGTATCCAAAGGCGTTCAGATACAGCCAGAGGATGAGCGGCAGGATAAGGGAGGCCACCGCCGTGACCAGACCGAGCTGTTTCAGTCTCTTGAGCATGTTGTTCTTGAATCCTCTGGGACGATAGAAGTATCCCGACAGGATCAGATAGGCCATCAGACCGAGGTACAGGGCCTGCAGGATCGGGGGCAACTGCCTCACATCCTGGCCGCTTGGATCGCCGCCCGCCCCATCTACCAAGAACATATGACCGATCACGATCACGGCCATGATTATCCCTTTCAGGACATCCATGGACTTAAGGTGCTGACGGTCGTCAGTTTCTTCCATGTTGACCTTGTATCTTCTAGCTATATAATTCGCTAACTATCCCATCCTTACAGTTCATATATGATCCAACTGACCCGGCAGCGGACCGATAGAAAGGGGTCGATGTTCCCGGGATCGATGGTGCCTCATCCCGCAGGTTATGGTGTCCGCCCATTCATTCACCACCGTCCCTTCCTTGCGGACCGGGCGGCACTTCCTCGAGTAGAACCAGCCGTCGTAGGAATAGGGGATCTCGTACCCAGTGGCGGAGATCAGGATGTACCTCCTGCCGTCGGGGATCTCCTCCAATGTCACCGAGACGTCGGGCCGGGTGTTGACCTTCCTGCCCATGGCATCCATCACGGCGGCCACATCGGAATCCGACAGGTCGGCGCCTATAACCTTCCCATCGGGATCCACGCCGATGTAGACCTTGGCAGAATTGGAGCGGTTCAGCATGGAGGTCATGGCCTTCAGGGCCTCATCCAGATCGTCCATGCCGTCCACGAACTCCGTGGTCCACCCCTCGGTTCCGAATCCCATGGGGCCATCAACCGCCTATCCGTATATCAACGTCACCGCTCCATCGCTCCAGGGCGGACGATGATAGGTATTTAGATTCCTACCCAATCCGCCGGTCATGAAGATTTACGACGCCTACAGGCTCGGTATCGAGGCGGGCATGGCCCGTGACCTCCGTCCGCAGTCCCAAGTGAGGAAGATATTGGATGATGCCAAGGAGCTGTTCGATTCCCTGCCCGAGGACCGCAGGGAGCTGTTCGACGAGGAGCGCCTCTGGAACCCCTACGCTGATTCCAGGTTCTCCGTCGGTGCGGAAGCGGCCAAGGAGCTGGATGCGGAACGCTTCATGTGGGGGATCGACATAACTCCCTCAGAGATACTCCTGGCTGACAGGCTCAGGGAGAAGGGCGAGAGGATCGATGCCGTCATCGCCCATCATCCGCTGGGCACCTCCAAGACCTGCTTCCCCGAGGTCATGATGCAGATGACGGCCATGTTCGAGGGGATGGGCGTCCCCTCCCAAGTGGCGCTGGAGCTGGTGCAGAACAGGATGAACACCGTCCTCCGCGGGATGCAGGGATACAACTACAACCAGGCGGCCGACGCCGCGAGGATGCTGGACATCCCCCTGTTCAACATACACGCCCCGGCCGACAACATGGTCGAGGAGTTCATGGTGAAAAAGATGAGGAAAGCCGATCCCGGAACTCTCCAGGACATCATCGACTCCCTCCTGGAGGAGCCGGAGATGAGGCTCGCCGCCAGATGCAACAGCCCGCCCATCATCCTGTGCGGGAAGCCCGAGGACGAGTGCGGGAAGATCATGGTCAAGATGAACGGCGGCACTTCGTTCTCGAAGGAGACCTACGAGGCCCTGAAGGAGGCCGGCGTGGGCACCATCATCGCCATGCACTACCCTGACGACCACTACGAGGTCGCCCAGAAGGCCGGGATCAACCTGATCATCTCCGGGCACATGGCCTCGGACTCCATAGGGGTCAACCTTATCTGCGACCTGTGGGAGAAGGAGGGCATAGAGGTGGTCCCGTGCTCTGGATTCACCCGTATCAGCAGAAACTGATAGGATGAGCTGGAAGATCGGCCCCATATCCATCGACGGCCCCGTGGTATCGGGGCCGATGTCCGGATACACATCGCGGAGCTACAGGGACTTCATGAAGCCCTTCGGCGTGGCCGTCTCCGTCACGGAGATGACCTCCGCCGTAGGGATCCTCAACTCCGGCTCCAGGACCGAGGAGTATGTCAGGTTCGACAGGAACTACCCGACGGGGCTGCAGCTGTTCGGTCACGACCCCGAGGACATCGCCGAGGCGGCACGCATCTCAGCGGGCATGAATCCGAACATAGACTTCATAGACGTCAACATGGGATGCCCCGTCCACAAGATCCTCCGCAGCGGGGCCGGTTCCATCCTCATGAAGGATCCCGCGCTGTGCGGGAGGATAGTCAAGCTCACCAAGGAGGCCACAGGTCTGCCGGTCACCGCCAAGATCCGCCTGGGCCAGACCAGGGGACAGATGAACTTCAGGTAGGTCATCGCGGAACTGGAATCGTCCGGAGTGGATGCCGTCACAGTCCATGCCCGTACGAGGGACCAGGGCTACAGCGGCACTCCGGACTACGAAGCGATCGCGGACCTGCAGGATGCCATGTCCGTGCCCCTCATCGTGTCCGGCAACATCTATCTGCTGGACGATGCGATAGATGCCATGGACAGGACCGGAGCGACTGCGGTCATGGTCGCCCGCGGGGGAGTGGGGAACCCCTACCTTGTCACGCAGATAGACGAGTTCTGCCGCACCGGCAGGAGACTCGAGAACCCCACAGTTTCCCAGCAGATCGAATGGTGCATGGAGCTGACCGATGCCCTGATCTCGGAGAAGGGGGAGGAGACCGCCATCAGGAAGATGCGCAGCATAGCCCCCAAATTCGTCTCCGGGTGCCACCGCTGCAGGGAATACAGGCTGAGGATCGCCACCGGGATCGATGACCGCCAGGACCTTGTGGACATCCTTGAGGAGATAGACAGGAGGATGGGCATGGAGAGGATTAACATGGACGGCAGGCGCACCTACTATCCCCTGGAGGCCCGGGCGCCTCCCCAATGATCCGAACGACCGACCGTATCCTCTTTTATCGGAGTTTGAGATGGGGTGGCAATGTTCCTGCTGTCGAAGAAGCCGAAGACCGTCCAGAAGATCGTCGACATAAACATCCACTGGTCGGGCGACGACCCGTTCACGTTCGTCTCGCACCACCACGACCAGTATCCCAAAGGGAACCAGCAGCTCGCCCCTCCGCTCCAGCTCATCAGCGGCAGGAATCTCGGAAGGGACTACCAGGAGAGGTACGGCTTCAGGATGTATCATGGCAGGGTCGTCCCGGGATTCCCGATGCATGCCCACTGGGGATACGAGACGGTCACCATCGCGGAGAAGGGCTTCGTCGACCATTTCGACACCGAGGGCAATCACGGGAGGTACGGGAACGGCGACGTGCAATGGACCCTGGCGTCCAGCAGGTACGAGCACTGCGAGATGTACCCCCTCCTGGACCAGGAGAACGACAACCCGGTGCACATAACGCAGATCATGATCAACCTCCCCCTGGACGGGAAGAACAGGCCCAACCACGTGAACAACGTCTGGTCCGGGTCTGTGCCGGTGTTCGAGGAGGAATGGGGCACCCTTACGTTGTACTGCGGAGAATACGGCGGGAAGAGCATCTACTCGCCCAACCCGGGATCCTGGGCCGCCCCGGAGAATATGGTCCGCATAATGAAGGCGGTCATCCGCCCCGGAGGGGAGCTGTCCCTGGATCGGGCCGCCGACGGGATCGACAGGAACGTCTACTTCGTCTCGGGCTCGGAGGCCGACCTTGACGGCACTGTCGTGAAACCCAACCTCAGATTCAAGATGAAGAGGTCCACGGCCCTGAGGATCAGGAACGGGGGCGCCGAATCCGAGTTCTGGATACTGGAGGGGAGGCCCATCGGTGAGAAGCAGGCCGCCTTCGGCCCGGTGATCCTCAAGGACCTGGACGAGGTCAGGAGATCCATGGACGAGATCAGGATAAAGGAATTCCAGGAATGGCCCTGGGGGGTCATGGACGTCACCAACCCCATCGAGATGGGGAGGGAATTGCACCGCGAGGACGGTTCCGTAGAGAGGCCCGAAGGTCCCTGAACCATTATATTTAAACCGTATCGTCATATGCTTGCCCATGAATGGGATGAACAAGACGATCTATGCGGTCGTCTCGATTTTAGCACTCGCTTACGTGGGACTGTCGCTGTTCGCCACGATGAACTACACGGCGATCCCCGTTGAGGGGGGAAAGATCTCCCCCATCTACATCTATCTGTTCTGGCCCAACGCCGACTCCCTGGGAATCAACCTGACGGAATTCCTGCACAGCCTCGGTGTGGAGAAGAACCTGTACGGGAACATCATCGAGAACTTCGTCAGCATCATGGGCCTGGACGAGGAGCTGTCCAACTCCGTCGAGGTCACACTGATGATGGTCGGATTCCTTCTGGCCCTCGGAGGATTCATAGCCAAGCCGTCATGGGACGTCGCCGGACGCACCAACCCCGCCGAATACCTCTGGACCCACAGGCCCAGGGCCTTCCTCAGATGCATGCTCGTCCCCTGGGGCCTCATAATCGGTGCCTGGCAGAGGAAGAAGCCTCTGGTCATCATACCGGTATTGCTCCTGTTCCTGTACTACCCGTGGGCAGTCATGATGTCCATCTCATTGCTGGTCCCCTTCATCTTCATGTGGGTTGTGAACACCCTCCTGATCTCATCGGCCAGGAAGAAGGAGGAGGCGGAGTATTCCAAGAACACGGAGTACAGCGTCTGCCCGTTCTGCAAGCGCAACTTCGACAGGCCGCTGGTCAAATGCAGATGCGGCCTCGAGCTGGAATACCCCGTGCCCAACATCTACGGTTTCAAGTACCACACCTGCAACAACGGCCACGACATCTCCTGCCGCAGCGGACAGAGGGCGAACCTCTCCACGCTGTGCCCTCACTGCAAAGTGAAGATCGCCACCAGGGAGGCCCGCCCGATCACCATATCCCTCGTAGGGGCCACCGGATCCGGCAAGACCACGCTCATGCTGGCGGCGGTGCAGACCATATCGGTCATGGCCAGGACCGTCGACGTCACCATGGACAGCCCCTCCCCGTCATTCTCCTCCGATGCCCTGATGGCGAAGGACTACGCGCCCAAGACCATCGCGGGAGAGCTGGAATCCCAGGTCATATTCCTGAGGTCGCTCAACCTCCAGGACAGGGAGATCATATTCAACGACATATCCGGCCAGGAATTCCAGCCCAGCACGGACAAGGTCATCTTCGAGGAGTACTACAACTACACCGACGGCATCATATTCACATTCAACCCGTTCTCGCTCGCGAGGGAGGTCAAGAGGGAGACGCCGCAGGAGGTGTTCGACAGCTTCTACTACATGTTCTCCACCGTCAGGAACGCAAGCCCCTCCGCCCAATCCGAGGTCCCCTTCGCCGTGGTCGCCACCAAATCGGACATCGACAGGGGAGTCCAGTCGGACGAGGAGGTACGGCAGTTCCTGATAGACAACGGGGAGCAGAACTTCGTCCGCCTGGTGGAATCGCTGTTCAAGAACGTGAGATACTTCGCCGTCTGCTCCTACGGGGACAACTGCGCATCGGCCATGAGGCCCGTCTGGTGGATAGCCGGATTCGCGGACAAGGAACTGGTGGACACCATCCCGCTGCCATGAAATACTGGAAGGATATCGAGGTACCATGGTCAAGTCAGTCAATGCTTCGCACATACTGGTCTCCAACGCCAGAGATGCAGAGGGAATAATGATCCGCCTCTCCAAAGGGGAGGACTTCGCCTCCTTGGCGAAGAGATTCTCCAAATGCCCCAGCAAATCCAAGGGCGGTAACCTCGGCTGGTTCGGCAAGGGCGACATGGTCCCCGAGTTCGAGAAGGCATGCTTCGAAGGACAGAAGGGACAGATCGTCGGACCTGTCAAGACCGAGTTCGGATACCACATAATCCTGATAAACGATCAGAAATGAGACGACACGGTCCCGTCGATGGCGTTCTATGAACCTCACTTCCGGCCGATATCGGCCGGCCTCAAACCCATTAATTCCATCATTCTTGCGAATACAGCGCGATCCGCGACCAGTGTACGCTCAGAGGAGGTCATTCCTCTTCATAAGGGTCGCCGGACATCCACGCCACCGAACTCCCCTTCTGGATGCTGTCGTGCATGCGATCGGAAACGACCTTCAGGCATCTGTTGACAAAGCCGTTGAAGAAGCACCTTCTGTCCAGATCCCAATCTATAGTCTTCGCAAGATTCGTTAGGAAATCCATGGCGGCCGCATGCATCCCCAATTCCTCCATGACGCAAAGTATGGAGAATCCTCTCGTGAACTCTTCGATCATCGGTTCCTCCAGTTCGGAACAATCCTTCTCCAGATAGGCCGCTATCTCCTTATCACTGCGGAATCCCTCGCTGAGCTTACGATCGTAAAATGAATCGCAGCAACACGACACATTGGCGGATACCTCTATGTCGAATTCGAAGTCCTCCACGATCTCCTCCATGATGGCCTCTCTAAGATCATCTGTGGATATCTCTCCAGATTCCCAGGAATCGATCGCATCACCCAGTTCATCCGTATATACGTCCAAACGATCGATGACGACATCGAGATGTTCAACGATCTCGCTCTTATCCATTCTTCATCCTCCGCGACGGCACGCCCCATAAATGAGGTCCGTTCCAGGCACCCATCGCCGGTGTGCACTAAAAACCTAACACACCCGGGATCACGGCATCGTTCAACGATGGCGGGCCAAACACCAGAGCGACCGGATGATCGTCGTACGAAAGTCCCTTGGAGTGCGAGATGAAGAATGGATGAGGGCCTGCCACACGGCACTCTGGTGGTGCAAAGATATTCAATATCTTGATACGTGGCCTGAAGCCACTGACATCCTGTACGTGCTCGAGGCAAAAGGATGCAAAGGTGGCAGGGCGGAACTGATTCCGCATGTAGACATCCACGAAGCTCCCTATAAACTTTGAGGCCCCGATCCTGTGATGGGCACCATATGAGTCCCACCCTCCCTGCGGTATGCTGATCCGCTCGGACAGGTGTCTCGCAGAGGGATCTGGGCTCCACCGCACCTCCGTCCTCGTACATGAGACCGCAATCCTCTTCAGGCTTTCGGCGCCGTCCTCTGCCGCTATGGCCGTGAAAATGGCATATCTCTCCGCCTATTGCATTGGCGCGGATCCTCGGATCCCTCTCGCAGAGAGCTCCGAAAAGAGGCCCTGGGCGTCCAGATTGTTCTTCAGCGCTTTCCTGTCCGATCCTAAGGCCGCAGCTGACAGGGATGGCGACATGTACAAGGGCACCAAGTCATATCATAGCCTGGATTTCGAAGCCGTGGGATCGGGAACTGCCTTCGCAGCTTTGAGAAGGAAGCTACAGAACAATTCATCGACGACACGGATCTTTCGCCGGAGGGGCGAACGATTCATCGGGGAGCTGCCGGACCTTGTCCGGGATGAGGATGAACGGCATGTGGATGATCCTATCCCTGTAGAATCCACGGACCGGACCGACCTATATTCAGGAAGGCCTCCCTGTCCGGACCATAAGGGGTCTTGCTGAATAGGGGCCCCTATGATCCCATAACAACAGATGAGAACGTGGGACAGGCTATCGTTCCTGCCTGAAACCCATACTGCGATCACACGCAAAAAATGAAATGGTGGGTCGAAGACCGCCGGCCGAAATGACCGGCGGGATTATACTCAACTCTTCTTCAAAGCACCGATTATGCTGAATGCTCCAGCGATAACCAGGAATGCACCGAAGAGGATGAATGCGATATCCATACGGGTAAGGATCATGATACCCGCGATGGCGATGAACAGACCGATGATGATCGAAATGATCTTGCTGTTCCTCTCACCCTCCTTGAATCCGCCGAAGAATATGACGGCTCCGAGGATGATTGCGATTATTCCGATGATGATGTATGTGACATCCGCGAGGATGTTGGGGATCACCAACAGAATTATTCCTAATACTATCAACGCTACTCCGATGAGATCCACTGTCTTGTACTGGATCATGGGGATGATACCGGCTATTATCATGAAGACTCCGGCGATCATGAAACCAATACTGAGAGCAAGGTTCTCATCATAGATGAACAGGACACCGATGATTATCAGCAAAATTGCATTGATAAGCATGCTGATCCTGGATTGCTGTACAACAATCACTTCCATGATTATTACCTCGCCCGCTTAATCAGGGTCAGTCTATAAAAATGTGATATGATGCGCAGGGCGTTCCGGATTGGTCCTGGTGGAGTTTTTTGACCGCCTGACACAGTCCGATTATCTGCACTACCCAGCTGATTTTCATGATCGATCCTGAGTGGATGGGGAGGTTATCTACGGTCGCGCACACTTTTTTAGAGCCGGTTGATTGAACTGTGCGTTTTCCGTTACGGATACCCTCGGACCGAGGGCCTGAGATCAGACCAAGGAGTCCGCCGCCTCATCCAGAGAGCCCGATTCGGATATCTCGGCCACCTTCCAGCCCTCCAGACCGCCCCTGGAGTCGCCTACGGCTATGAACTGCACCGGTTCCATGATCTTCCTGGCCTTCTCCTCGCCGTAGTATGCGACCAGATTGCCGAGGAATATCTCGGCCTGCTCGCCGGACTGGAACAGCATATGGGTGACGTTTCCCCTTTTGAGCTGCATGAAGAGATGCAGCTGGGCGTTGCTGGATCCGATGGCATCGTGCTTATCGCCCTGATCGTCTATAACGGAGACCCCGAAGGACTCCAGACCTTTCGACTTCATCGATTCCGATTGATCCTTGATGAGGCTGCTGGTAGTAGTGAAACCTAGAACCGCCATGGTATCAGTACCTCAATCCGCTGTCATACTTTTTGAAATCTTCGCGCTTGTACGGGGGATTCACACCCAAGCTCCACATGTAATAGGTGGGATGGAAGTATCTGCCGCGGTCACGGGTCACATCACCGATCTGGATCGCCTTCTTGGGGCACATGTTGATGCAGCTCATGCACATAGAGCACTGGAGCTCATCCCAGACAGGCTTCCTGTGGTACACCCTGATGATCTGCTCGGGGCACACATGCTCGCAGATCCTGCATTCGATGCAGTTGTCATCGATGGTGAACCTCTCCGTGTCCCTGAACTCCAGATACTGCTCCCTCGCCTCATCGTAGCCTTCGGAGGATGCCATCGAGCGGCGGTCGCCCTTCTCCCTCGCCTTGATCGACCCGACGATCCCGTCGACCGCAGAATCTGCGGCGGCGTTCATGCGTTCCGCAGTCTCCTTATCCGGAACATCCTCGTAGAACACGGCGTTGTCCGGCATCATGACATCGTACATCGAATCCACGGCGAGCCTTCTTCCCAGGATCCGCTGTACCTGCTCGCAGGCCATCCCCGAATCCCCGGCACACGTGGACACGCAGAATACATGGCCCGGTTTCCTGACCTCGACCTTCTCCAAGAACTCCTCCACCACGGAGGGCAGGCCCAGGAAGTACACAGGGAACACGAATCCCACATCCTCGCCGTCAGCGTTGTAGAAGAAGCGCTTGAACCTGACTGCGGCCGACATCTCCACCAGATCCACTTCCAGTGCTTCGGCCATCCTTTTGGCCACGTGATAGGAATTGCCCGTTCCCGAGAATACGAAGATCATGAGCATGCGAATCAGTCATCGCATATAACGATGGGGGAGGGCGGACAGGGAGGACCGAATGAAAGTTAGTTTTATTAAGAGCGCATTGACCGAATCATGGCGATTACGAGCGACACGGAAATCAGAATCAAGGACGACATCTACTGGGTAGGCGGGGACGACAGGACCGCAGGGCTCTTCGAGGGATCATTCCCCATCCCCGAGGGCGTATCGTACAACTCCTATCTGATCCTTGACGACAAGACGTGTCTGCTCGACACCTGCGACATCTCCATCGCGACGAAGTTCTGGAAGAACTTCCGCCACGCCATGGGGGGTAGGAACCTGGACTATCTCGTGATAAACCACATGGAGCCGGACCACGGCGCTGCCATAATCCAGGTCCTGGAGACCTATCCGGATGTCACCGTGGTCGGTAACAGCAAGACCTTCGACATGCTGGACAACTTCTACCAGCTCCAGCCCTCGAAGAGGCTCGTGGTCAAGGAGGGCGACGAGCTGCGCCTCGGAAAGCACACCCTCAAGTTCATATTCGCCGTCATGGTCCACTGGCCGGAGGTCATGTTCACATACGACGAGACGGAGAAGATCCTCTTCACTGCCGATGCCTTCGGGACGTTCAAGACACTGTCCGGAGCCCTCTATTCGGACGAGGTCGACTTCGACAGGGAATACCTGGACGAGGCCAGGAGGTACTACGCGAACATCGTTGGCAAGTACGGCTCGAAGGTCCAGGCGGTCTTCGACAAACTGGAGGGCATCCCCATCGACATGGTGTGCCCCCTGCACGGGCCCATATGGAGGGGCGACAACATCGGGTACATCATGGAGAAGTACTTCCTATGGAGCACCTATGAGCCGGAGGAGAACGGTGTCGTCATCGCGTACACGTCCATGTACGGCAACACCGCAGTCGTGGCGGAGAGGCTGGCGCTTATGCTCAAGGAGAAGGGTGTGGAGAAGGTCAACGTCTACGATGTCACCAGGACGCACCCCTCCTACGTCGTCGGCGATGCCTTCCGTTTCACCAACATAGTGCTCGCCGCGCCCACCTACAACAACAATCTGCACCCTACGATGTCCGCCGTCATCGAGGACATGGAGATCATGGCCGTCCAGAACAGATGCTACTCCGTCATAGGAAACGGGTCCTGGGCCCCGCAGTCCCCCAAGATCATCGAGGAGAGGCTGTCCGCGATGAAGAACATGACCAAGGTCGGGGAGACCTTCGTCATCAAATCTTCCATGAGGCCGGAGCAGATACCCGACCTCGAGAGGCTGGCAGACGAAATAGTGTCATCGATGGAGTAAAGGTTTAGGCTTTAATATTCTGAGAATGAGCGTACCAACGCCAGTAATCCTATTATAACTGCGGTTAGATAGCGATGGTATGGCCTTCACCATAAGACTCTGCCCTTATTGCGGTGGAGGGATTTCCGCTGACGGGACGAGCTATTACGTCTGCAATGAGTGCGGGAAGAAGACCTCCAGGTCAAGGACCAATGCGAAAGCGTTCCTTCTCGGCAAGCCTTACGAGGCCGAATGCTCGGACATCATGACCCGGATGTACGCCGATCCCAAGGAGTCGCTGGAGCGCATCAGCGCAATGATCGAGTCCGGAGAGCCGAATGCCGACTTCTACTTCACCAGAGGCATCGTCCTATCCGTGATGGGCGAGGACGGCAAGGCGTTCAACGATTGGAAGAAGGGCATAAGCTGCATCGAGGACCTGAACAACCTGGACGCATACATCATGGCCATCAGCAAACAGGTTATGGAGATCATCTGCACCAAGGAGAGGGAGTTCCTTGCTTTCAAACCGATAGAATACATCGATCTCCTTTCGACGGAATTCCGTCTCAAGAGCGACGTCCCATGCAAAGGCATCCTCTACATCACGATATACCGGGACTTCAAGATGATGATGCAGTCCGGCAACCTCGACGGTGACGAGGACATCTATTCATCCATAATACCGAAACTGCTCGACAAGATCATAGCGTACTCCCGCGACTTCCGCACCACCGTGGGGATCATCGAGGAGATCCTTGAGGACTTCCATTACAACGTCGAGACCTACGCCGAGGACGACAACCAGTGGCTCCACCTATGCGATATGCTCAAGGATGCCTTCCTGAGGCTGTCCGACGGGTTCACCGAGGAGCAGATCGTCGGGGTGATCAGGCACTGGAACGACGAGAACATGTTCGAGCTGGAATACTGGGCCGATGAGCTCATGAAATCCGTGAGCGACAAGACCATTCTCCAGGCCCTCCGCCGCCTCAGCTCGTCGAATTCCGACAACTTCGACCTGGACGAGGCCGTCGAGGACTATGCCAAGAGGTTCCTGCTTCTGATCCAGAAGGAGCCGGAGCCCTCAGAGTAATCCCAGATGCTCCAGCAGTATCTTCGTGCCGACCAGGATCAAGATTATCCCGCCGAGCACTTCCGCTTTCCCTTTGAATCTGTCGCCCACCATGCTCCCGATCTTGACCCCGGCCATCGACAGAGCCAGTGTGACCAGGCCTATTATCGCGGCCGATGAGAATATCTCCGCTCCATCCATGGAGAAGGTTATCCCTACCGCCAAGGCATCTATGCTGGTGGCGAGTGCCAGGACCAGCATTATCTTCGGACCCAGGTCGGCATCTACTTCATCCTCCGTTCCGGACAGCGCCTCGCGGATCATGTTCAGACCGATTATCAGGAGCAGCCCGAAGGCGATCCAGTGATCGTATGAGGAGATGCTGTCGTAGAACGAGGATCCGAGGTAGAAACCGATTATCGGCATGAACGCCTGGAAGCCTCCGAACCAGATGCCCACCACGAGCATGGACCTAAGGTCACAGCGCCTCAGGGCCAGGCCCTTGCATACGGATACCGCGAAAGCATCCATCGCCAGAGCTATGGCAAGGAAGATCACAGTGAGCAGATCCATGCTGTAGTCATATCCGATGGCAATTATAATCTATCCGACTTAAAAGACTGTTAATCCCATGGCGCCTGAATCCGTGAATAGTATTAACACCATATAAATAAAGACATGCCAGCAAAGTAAAATTCAACCATCTTCGGCCCAACTTAACATTATTTCATGAGTGGTCATTTTTGGCATCCAAATGGCTATACGTTATAAATACTAGTAATCTATGATTGGATGTATAATCCAACATGGGGTAACATGCAAGCGAAGAACCTTACCGAAAAACGCTGCGGGAGATGCGGTCACGAATGGAGCAGCGGGATCGATATGCCGGCGAGGTGCCCTCACTGCGGCACCTACCATTGGTATGGAGAATCCGTCTCATACTCGTGCTATGTCTGCGGACATAGCTGGTTCTCACGCACTACCAGAACGCCTATGAGATGTCCCAAATGCAAGACCCGCTCTTGGCAGAGCGGTCCGAGGCGCTTCAATCCCAAGAGCGTCGATACCGAGGATCAGAACGTCCGCACGGTCATCGACATGTACCTCCACGGCAAGGGATGCGTTGCCATCGCTATGACGACCGGTGTCGCCCTCTCGAGCGTCATAGACATCGTCAAGATCGCTGTCTGTGACGGCCGTCAGCCTAGAATGTGATTATTGACAACAGTCCATGCCGGATCCGCATAGGGTAAAAACTGCCAGCCGTATGGCTGGCAGAAGTGTTTTTCACTCCAGTCTCTGGAGCATCTTGACAACGGCATCGACGACGTCTCTGCCCTTCTCGATCCTGTCCATGGCCTGAAGTTCGGTCATCCCGGGACCGGTAACTCCAAATCCGACGGGCTTACCGTATTCCAGACCGAGGTCCATGATCTTCCTCGAGGCCTGCGCGATGACGACCTCGTCATGCTTGGTCTCTCCGGTGATCACCGCTCCGAGGGTTATCACCGCATCGATGTCCTCCTGCTCGAGCAGCTTCTTCGTCGCCATGGGGATCTCGAAGCATCCGGGCACCTTGATCTCCTTCACGATCTTCACACCTAGGAAGTCGGCCTCGGCCTTAGCCCTCTCAAGCATAAGCGACGTAACCTCATAGTTGAATTCGGCCACCACCGCTCCAATCCTGTACTCTTTCATCTGTTTCACCTCATTTGTATCTCACGGGACCTTTATCGGCGAATCCCTGCCTAAGACCTGTCCCGGCCCTTTTCGTTAGGCTCTCAGGACGGAACAGTAGATCGTAAACATTGATGGCGTGCTCCCTCGCCCTGCTATCCGCGAGGAAAGCGAGCTCCGCGTCGTCCTTGGCCTCGTCCTCGTGGACGAAGACCTCTATGATGTGCGTGTTCGTCATCAGCTGCGCCCTTATCAGACCGGTGGAGGCCTCGTGCGCGCACGTCTTGTCCTTCTGCATGGGACCGGGCATGCCCAGCGCCATGACTATGTCGCATTTCTGCTCCTCTATCAGCTTCTTGCATGCCACAGGCAGGTCCTTGACGCCAGGGACGGTATACCTGACGATCCTGAATCCAGTACCGGTGCGCTGGAGCTCGTCGATGGCCGAATGGCCCATATCGTACCTGGCGAAGGTCGTGTCTGCGATTCCTATGATCTTCATTGGGATCCCATATTCCTTATCTTGGACAATATCCGCCTAGTAGCATTGAGATCGTCGGCGGATTCGGTCGCACGTGCCAACCTGATACCGGTCAGACCCCTCTCCTCCAACTGGGCGAGGAGCTTCTGCTCGTCGAAATCCTGATCGAAACCGAGGACGATGACATCGGGCCGTATCTTGGAGACTGTATCAAACATGTCGCCATCGCCTCCGACGACGACCTCGTCCACCGGTTTGAGAGCGCCCACGATCAGCGCCCTCATCTCTTGAGGGGTCACAGGCTCGTGCTTGATCCTCCTGACGGTGGAATCGTTCGCGACGACCACGGTAAGATGGTCCCCCATGGCCTTGGCCTGGGTCAGATAGGAAATGTGGCCCGGATGGAGGATATCGAAGACGCCTGACGCCATGACTTTGATCATTTCACAGCCCCCGGATGGTCCTTCTTGAATTCCTTCCACCTGGCAATGACCTCGTCACCGTCGATGATGGGGATGTCGTGCTGACTGGCGTACTCTGCAACGCTGGACTTGGGCCTGGATCCGAAATCGTCTCCCATCATCTCGCATATGGTGGCCGAAGGCTTCACACCGGCCATGTACATCAAGGCGGTGCACAGCTCCGTATGTCCGAAACGTGTCTCGAGTATCTTTTCGGACGTGTTCAGGAGGTGGATGTGCCCGGGAGCCCTGAAGTTGGTCCCGAGGTTCCTCTTGATCGTCTCGACGGGTTCGTCGGCGAATATCGTCTTCGCATACTCGCTGGCGGTCAGGGCGCGGTCCTTGTCCGTTATCCCGGTATAGGTCTTCCTGTGGTTGATAGTCAGACCGAACGATGACTTAGTACGGTCGTACGGGATGTCGGTGGGCGCCATCGCCCTCAGAAGAGGATACTTCTCGCAATCGTCCCAATAGACGTCCGACATGAACGGCAGGCCCAGTTCCATCGCCAAGGAATACGGCGTGGTTACACAAATCAGACCGCCTGCATCCTTCCTCATCATCTGGATCGTCTCGGGAGTGACGAATTCGGAGGCCACTGTGAGATCGCACTCGCGCTCCCTGTCATCGAAATCGTAGACCAGAATCGGTCTTCCTTTCCTTATATCCTGTAGGATGCGTTCAAATTCCATGTGACCACGGACCTTTGATGCCCAGTCGATATAATAAAAACAAGTATCTACAACTTTAATGGTAGAATAGGACCGAGTTTTGGTCCGAAACGGGAAACAGTATAAATCGGACTTCGCCTACGGTATCACTGATCAACATGGCCATAGAGGACGCCAAATTCATCAGAGAAAATGTCAGGCTTCACAACAAGTGGTTCGAGGAATGCATCCCGATGATCGCATCCGAGAATCTCATGAGCCCGCTCGCTAAAGAAATGCTCATCTCCGACTTCGCAGACAGATACGCGGAGGGACTTCCCGGGAAGCGCTACTACCAGGGGAACATCTACGTGGACAAGGTGGAGCTCAAGGCCATCGAGCTCGCGAAGAAGGTCTTCGATTGCGACTTCGCAGACCTGAGACCCATCTCTGGAACCGTTGCGAACATGGCTGTCCTTATGGCTTTCGCCAAACCCGGAGACATCATCACCACATGTGCCTTGGACCAGGGTGCTCACATCTCCACCTGCGAGTTCGGTGCGTTCGGACAGAGGGGCGTCAACTCGGTCAACTACCCTTGGAACGAGTCTGACATGAACCTCGACATCGACGGAACGATCAAGGTGCTTAAGGCCGCAAAGCCCAAGGTGGCCCAGTTCGGTCTCTCCGTCTTCCTGTTCCCGCCACCGATCAAGGAGCTCCAGGACACCTTCAATGAGATCGGATGCCTGGTCTGGGAGGACTGCGCGCATGTCCTCGGTCTCATCGCAGGAAAGCAGTTCCACGACCCCCTCAAAGAGGGCGTGAACATCGTCTCCGCATCCACTCACAAGACGTTCCCCGGCCCCAACCACGGTATCCTGCTCGGACAGGACCTTACGGATGAGCAGCAGAAGAAGCTCCAGCACGCTGCATTCCCCGGAGTCACATCCAGCCACCACCTCCATGCCATGGCCGCACTGGGAATCACCCTCGCGGAGATGGATGTGTTCGCGAAGGAGTACGCCGCCCAGGCCTGCAAGAACGCCCGCGCCCTCGGAGAGGCGCTCTACGAGCTGGGAATCCCCGTGCTCTGCCCCGACCTCGGTTTCACCAGGTCTCACGCAATCGCCGTCGACGTCTCCGAGTTCGGAGGCGGAAAGCTCTGCGCCCAGCTCCTGGAGGACTCCAACATCATATGCAACAAGAACATGCTCCCGAGGGACACCAGCTCGGTCAACCCCTCTGGTCTGAGGCTTGGATCCCAGGAGATGACCCGTCTCGGCATGAAGGAGAGCGAAATGAAGGAGGTCGCTGAGCTCATCGCCAGGGTCGTCAAGAAGAAGGAGTCCCCGGCATCCGTCAAGGAGAGCGTGAAGGAACTGAAGAAGAACTTCACCACCGTCCAGTATTGCTTCAATGCGGGCGAGCCTGCATACAAGTACCACGAACTGGTCGACTTCTGATCAAATAGCCGGGTTTAACACCCGGCAACCCCTTTTTATTTCCACGATTCCATTTTTATAAACAGTAATCCATCTGGGTACCGATGACCTCGGACAATCGCGAAGATTATCTCATAAGCATTTTGAGGCTGAGCGACGGGAACAAGAACGTCAAAACCACCGAGCTCGCCGAGTTCATGGGCGTCTCGCCGGCCAGCGTCACGGAGATGACGAAGACCTTGGCGGCCGAGGATCTGGTGATCTATGAGAGGTACAAGGGGATCAGGCTGTCCGAGAAAGGGTCCGCCATCGCCCGCCAACTGCGCAAGAAGCATCATGTCATCGAGCATCTCCTGGTCGACTGCCTCGGCATGAATCACGAGGATGCCCACCAGGAAGCCCACAAGATGGAGCACAGCATCTCCGAGGACACCAGCATAAGGATCTGCAACATGGTGGGAAACCCCATAGACGAGGACTGCAAGTACTGCAGCGACCCCTGCAAGCGCTACAACAACGGCAGCGTGGATGTGGTCCAGCTGAACAAGATGGCGAAGAACAAGGAAGGCACCATAGCTTACATAAAGTCCGACGACTCCGACACGATCAGGAAGCTCAACTCGATCGGATTCGTGCCTGGAAGATTTGTCAAGATAGAGTCCATCCTTATGGATGGCGGCGACAGGGTCGTCAAGATAGGCGATAACATGGTGGCGCTCAGCTACGACCTCGCATCCAATGTCTACGTGGACCTATCCTGAGCACCTCGCCCGCAATCTACGAAAAAAACGGTTCTATCGATGTGGATGGGCCTTCATCTCATCTGCATCAACGGGAAGTATACGCCGGCCTATCGGCCGGCTTTTGACAGATTCTCACCTGTGGGAGAATATCATGGAGACGCTCTTGGGATCCTTGCTCTCGATCCTTGCGAATCCGATCCTCTCGAGCTGGACCATGTCGTTGGTCTCCTTGACGATCGAAGGCTCGACGAGACCCTGGGAGACGGTTCCGTCCGGCATCAGGATGCGGGCCTCTATACCGTCAGCGGCCACCCACTGGACCGCACGGACCCCTTTTTTCAGCAAAGAGATGTCATTACCGTTGTACTTGGCAGGGGTGCCGTAGGTCAGGTTGCAAAGGTCCTTCAGCCTTATCTGCTTATCATCGGAGAACATCTCGGAATCAGCCTCCGCCAGGAAGACCGTCCTGGGGGCCTCGAGCCTGTAATCCCTGTTGCCCCTCTCGGGATGGTCGGGATGCTTGGGGGCGGCCCCCTCAATGACATCGATGCCGTCTATGTCGTACCTGACCGGGTCCTGGACGAAGAAGTATCTGTTGGAATCTGAATCGATGACATCCCTGTTCATACCGTAAAGGTTCTGCCAGGAGAACTCGATGTCCACCGGTTTGATACCGGATTCGACCCAATATCTCCTGATGGCCTCCGGCCTGATGCCGCGTCTCTTCATGGCCCTGACGGTACCCGTCCTGACATCGTCCCAGCCGGAATACTCCCCGTCCTTGATGCTCTGCTTGATGATGGACGTCTTGAGAACGGTGTCGGGGATGTTCACAAGCCCGTAGTGATAGTACTCCGGTTTCTTCCACCCGAAGTAATCGAAGATGTACTCCTGCCTGAACGTGTTGTTGAGGTGGTCCTTTCCCCTGATGACGTGGGTCATGCCCATCTCGTGGTCATCGATGGCGACAGAGAGGTTCATCATGGGGTATGCGATGTACTTCTCACCGGTACGGGGATGGGGTGTCCTGACCAGCCTGAGGGCAACGAAGTCCCTTACCGCGGGGTTGGGGTGGCAGATGTCCGTCTTGACGACCACGACGGCCTCGCCGTCGGCGTAGTCGCCTGCGAGGAACTTATCGTATCTGTCGAGCTGGGTCTCCACAGGAAGGTCATGGCAGGGGCATTTCTGCTTGTTCTCCTTCAGCTTCCTCCAGTCATCGCCGTTGCAGGTGCAGACATAGGCGTGGCCCATCTCCAGGAGCTTCCTGGTGTAATCGTAATACATCTCGAACCTGTCCGACTGGATGAAGGTCTTGTTGCACTTGACGCCGAGCCAGTCCAGATCCTCGGGGATCATGTCGTAGGCGTCGGGATCGATCTTCTCGGGGTTCGTGTCCTCGAACCTGAGCACGAGGTCCCCGCCATACCTCTTGACATACTCGTCGTTGAGGATCGAGACGCGGGTATGGCCGATGTGCAGGGGACCGGACGGACCGGGGGCGATACGCATGACCACCTTTCCGTTCACATTCTCCAGGTCCGGAAGCTCGTACTTCCTCTCCTTCTTCTCCTTGACGAGCAATGAGGAATCGATCTGCTCGAGGGCCTTGGTCTGCTGCTCCAGACCCATCGCGTTGACCTCTTCCACGATCTGATTGATCAGCGGGGTGATCTCCCCGGCCTTGGGCCTGAGCTCCGGACAGCTTCCCAGAATCTTACCGACAACGGCCTTGGGATTCGCTGTTCCCTTGAAGAACACGGCATTCTGCAATGCAAATTTTCTGATCGTCTGCTCGATCTCATCGGACATGAATCGTTCCGAAACTATAATCCATATAAATAATAGAGGAGAAGTTGAGGAAAGGCCCGTAAGGGCCTGTTTTGATCAGAATGCCAAGTTGGAAAGCCACTCGGACTCTTTCTCGGAGAGAACGTTGTCAACGGATGCGAATGCAATGAGCATCATGACGATGTCGTCCCTGACGTACTCGGGGAGCATGGAGAAAGCGGCCTCCGCGATCTTCGTGTCCGCGCCGTCCTTGACGAACTGGCCGAGCCTGGCGGTGAACTCGTCGGGGTCAAGGGGCTCTCCGCGGCGGTGGAGGCTGAGTCCCTGGATGACAGCATACTCCTTGAAGTCCAGGTGACCGTCTGCGGCAGCGACCTTGCATATGAATGTCTCGATCAGCTCCCAGATGAGAGGGAACGACTTGCTGTAACCGTCAGCGGTCTGAACCTTTGCGAGGAAGAATCCTCCACGGTCAGCAGTTTCAATCGACAGATACTCCTTGTACAGATCCTCAAATTTGGTCATGGTGAGTGGATTCCCTTTATAGTATTTATTTGGTTGATTCATCCAACTGGATTAAAACCCACTTAAATACCCTCGGGGGTTAGGACCGCATCGCTTTTACCTACGGTATCCATGTAGGTGCAGCCAAAAAGCAGGTGAACCAAATGGGACTGATGGACCAGATTAAGCAAGGAATCGAGAAAGCGGACGACAAACTGGGCACCGTTGTCGACGGCGGAAAGGCGGAGATCGATATCAACAAGGAGGAGACCAAGATCAAGGATGCCATTAAAGACATCGGCACCAAGATGGTCGCCCACTTCGACGAGGGCAAGGAATTCGATGACGAATCCGTCATGAACCTGTACAAGAGCATCGTCGAGTCGCGCAAGAAGATCGAGGAGCTCAAACAGCAGCAGGAAGAATACAAGAAGAAGCTCTGAAAGGGGTCCGGTACCCCGTCTAAAACTCCAGGTCCGACGAAGGTCGGACTTTACATTATTATCCTCAGAACACATGGACCGAAGCATGTCGGTCAAGGATTCGCTGTTCGGCGAAATCGTCAAGGTAAGCTCCCATGTGGATCCCGAGTCCAAGGAGGTCTCGGCGAAGCTCATGGAGGATCAGAACGCCACCTATCTATTCGAGGACCTGAACGGTCGCAGGGCCGCAGGTAACATATTCTCCACACGGGCGAAGATCGCGGAAGCGCTCAACATCCCCAAGGAGGACATCGTCGGCCACATGTTGGATGCCATCTCTTCGCCGCAGGATTGCGAGGCGGTCGAGGACCCGGCCTTCCGGCAATGCTCCCTCGACGTGGACCTGATGAAGCTCCCCATCCCGAGGTACTTCCCCGAGGACGGAGGGCGCTACATCACATCGGGTGTGATCGTGGTGGACCATGACGGGAAGAAGAACGTATCCTTCCACAGGATGATGATCATGGACGGGAAGCACATAGCCGTGAGGCTGGTCCCGAGACATCTGTTCACCATATACAACATGGCGAAGGAGAAGGGCGAGGAGCTCAACATCTCCATATGCATCGGCGCAAGGGCGGAGGTGCTGCTGGCCGCGGCGACCTCCATGGACTTCGGGGCCGACGAGCTGAGGGTCGCGTCCGCCATGTGCCTCAAGGGCCACGGCACCCCGCTGAAGGTCGGGAGGTGCGACAACGGCATCTGGGTCCCCGCGGATACGGATTATGTCCTGGAAGGACGCATTACCCTGAACGAGGCCTCGGAGGGACCGTTCGTGGACATCACCGGCACATACGACTTCAAGAGGCAGCAGCCGGTCATAGAGATCGACAGGATCTGGACCTGCAAGGATCCCGTGTTCCATCTGCTACTCCCCGGAGGGTACGAGCACTTCATGCTCATGGGGCTCCCAAGGGAGCCGATGATCCTGAAGACCGTCAGGCAGGCGGTGCCCAGGGTGAGGAACGTCCGCCTCACCGAGGGCGGATGCTGCTGGCTGAACGGCGTGGTTTCGATCAAGAAGAACAAAGAGGGGGACGGGGTGAACGCCATAATGGCCGCCTTCACCGGGCATCCCTCCATGAAGAACGTCATCGTTGTGGATGAGGACATCGACATATTCGACGACCGCGAGGTCGAATGGGCTGTCGCCACCAGGATGCAAGCGGACAGGATACTCGTCATACCCGGCGCCGCCGGCTCCTCGCTGGACCCCAGCAGCCACGGCAGGACCACGTCCAAGGTCGGATACGATGCCACCATACCTCTGGATCAGGACAGGTCGCTGTACACCAAGATAAAGCTCCGAGGGCAGCGACCCCCGGTCTTTAACCTTTTTAAGGGCTAAAAACACGGACACAGCTCTAATACCGTCACATGAAGTCACTCCCGCACACCATCTTCGTGGTTGCATAGGGTGATGAAATGAACTACAAGACGATGGCCATGGTGGCCGTGATCCTCAGTGTGGTCACGGCCGTATACCTGGTCGGGATCGATAACGGGTCGGACGGCGACAGCACAGTCACGATCAACGGAAGGCCGTACTTCGTTATCTCCGATGCCGACACGGCCGTATACACTGACAGCACGGTCCCCGGAGCGAGGATCTATGTGGACTCCGCTACCGTGAGGGACTCGGCTTTCAAGGACTGCACGAAGATCCAATATGTGGTCTTCAGCGACAGGGTGACATCCATCGGCGATAGGGCCTTCGAGGGATGCACCAAACTGGGCTACATCGAGATGACGAAGGTCAGGTCCATCGGGGACTATGCGTTCAAGGACACGGTCATCTCGGCCTGCAACATCTCTCCGGACCTGGAGTCCATCGGGAGGTACGCCTTCGAGAACTGTACCTGCAGGCAATGCCCGATCCTCACCGGGACCAACGTGACCGAGCTCAAGGAGGGCGTCTTCAAGAACAGCGACGCGAAGATCGAGGACCTAAGGAACATCACGAAGATAGCCGAGACGGCATTCGAGGGGACGGAACTCAAGGGACAGATCGTCAACGAGAACCAGAGGATCAAGCTCAGCCGTGTGCCCGAGGTCGTCATAGCGAACTTCAACTACCAGAAGATAGACCTGCTGATCAGCGACAAACTGTACATCCAGGTCGTGGTGGACCGGGACATGGTGCTGACCGGGACGGACTCCACGGGCATATCCGAGTACACCCCGACCATCTATTCCTATTATCCAGAGCAATACGCCTGCGACATCGCATTCAACAACGCGAGCCTGCGCATCGATGCGCGCTCGACGACCATACACTTCGAGAGCTTCCTCGGCATGCAGGACATCGTACGCAAGAGCGGCGACGGGACCCTGACGATGCCGGCGCCGGAGAAGGCCAGATCCATGTTCAGGTCATGGTCCTTAGAAGGGATAGAGGGCAATGTCGTCTCCATAACCGAGGGGCAGTTCAAAGCGCTCGGGACGGACATCTATCCTATCGCCCAGTTCGGGACCAGGACCATCACGTACGACCATTCTCAACTGCCGTCCTCTTACGGCCTCCCCACGTCCAGAACGTTCACGGTCGGGGACAGGTACGAGGCGTTGGATGACGTGGACGGATACGAGTTCTTCGGCTGGAGGGTGAACGGCGAGCTGTACCCCGTGGGCGCATACATCGACACCTATGCCGACCATACAGCGTACAGCGTATGGAACGCCATGGTCTGCAACGTGGAGATCATGGGTGCGAACGGCATCGTCGCCGGCACGCTACAGGTGGAAGCGGGCTCAAGGCTGGACCTGTCGAAGATAGCAGTGGATGTGCCCCAGGGGATGTCGCTGGCCGGATGGAGCCTTTCGAGGAACGGCGATGTCCTGACCCAAGACCCGAGGGTCGACTCGGACATGAGACTGTACGCCGTATTCTCTAGCAAGCAACAGTACACCGTCATGTTCGTTGATAGGGGAACGACCCTGGGATCCATGAGGTGCTACGACGGAGATATCGCCACCATCAGGATTGACAACCCCTCCCGCGAGGGCATGACATTCCAGAACTGGTTGGGGGACGACGGGACCAAATATTACAGAGGGGACGCGGTCAGGGTCCTCTCCAACATGGCTCTGACCGCCGTCTGGGAGACCGATACCGTCAGCGTGTACTACCACCTGAACGAGATCGAGAAGTGCACCTATGACTGGGGGAGCGAGGTGACCCTCGGGACCGAGAGCGCCTTCAAAGAAGGCTACGAGCTCCTGGGGTGGTCCCTGAGATACAGGGGCCCCGTCGATTACCAGGACGGCGAGACCGTGGTCCTCACCGAAACGCTGGAGCTCTATCCCTGCTGGATGGAGGCCGGGAAGCTGAAGGTATCATGCCACGACTACACCGGTCGCACATCCGTGAAGGAATTCTCCGAAGGGGAGGTGTTCACCGTCCCCAGGTCCTCCTTCCGCGAAGGAGCGACGTTCCTGGGATGGTCGTTCTCCCCCAGCGGGAACATCGAATACTATCCCGGGGACTACTTCGCCGTCTACTCCGACATGGACCTGTATGAGATATGGGAGACCGTGAAGAAGAACATCGTCAGATGCCACGACTACACGGGAGCCATCAGGTCGGCGGAGGTGGCCAACGGCAGCCTGTACACCGTACCCAAACCCTCAGCGCGCGACGGCGGCACCTTCCTCGGATGGTCCTTGGATTCCAGCGGGACCGTCCAGTACACGCCCGGGGACTCGTTCACCGTGACCGGCGATACCGACCTCTACGAGGTATGGAGGATGTCGACCACCTTCACCGTCACCTGCCATTCCGACGACGGGAGGGTGAGGGCTGCGGATGTCGCGAGCGGCGGAACGTTCACGGTCCCCAAGGCCATATCTTCCAAGGAGGGCAGATTCAGCGGATGGTCGCTGTCCCCGAAGGGATATGCGGAATACACACCAGGAGATTCTTTCACCGTCAACAAGGACATCGACCTGTACGAGGTCTGGGATCTGTCAAGCAAATACACGGTCACATGCCATGACTACGCAGGAGGCGAGAAATCCTCCGTGGTAGAGGCCGGCGGCACATTCACCGTGCCCAGGTCATCCGTCCGTGAGAATGCCACTTTCCTGGGATGGTCCTCGTCACCCGGCGGCACCATCCAATTCTCACCAGGGGACTACTTCACCGTGACCGAGGACAGGGACCTGTACGAGATATGGGATGCGACGACCTCGTTCATGGTCACCTGCCATGCCTATGATGGCCGCACCTCGGTCACCACAGTGGAACCAGGCAAATCATTCACCGTGCCCAAGTCATCCGGCCGTGAGAGCGGGACCTTCCTTGGATGGTCGCTGAGCCCCACCGGCAACGCCCAATACTCTCCCGGGGACTCGTTCCTGGTGACCGCGGATACAGACCTATACGAAACGTGGAAGTCCATCGTCAGATACACCGTCGTATGCCACGACCGCAACGGCGACACGACGATGACCGAGATCAACGAGGGGGCCACATTCACGGTACCGAAACCATCGTCCAACGACCTAGCAGCCTTCATCGGATGGTCCACGGCCCCCGAAGGAGCAGTCATATACACCCCCGGAGACCCCGTCACCGTATGGAAGGATATCGACATCTTCGAGGTGTGGAGGACCGCTTCGACGTTCATCGTCGTATGCCATGACTATCAGGGCGGGACGGCCACGACCGAGGTGGAGGAGGGCAGGACCTTCACCGTCCCGAGATCCTCGGACCGCGATCAGGGTTACTTCCTGGGATGGTCCACTGGCGCCTCCGGAGAGATCTGCTACCATCCGGGCGACTTCTTCACCGTCACTATGGATGTGGACCTATACGAGATCTGGGATACCACGGTAGAATACATTGTCGTCTGCCATGATGCCCTGGGCGGCCAGACCAGTTCAACGGTAGCCACTGGCCAGACGTTCATCGCCCCGACGGCGGATGACCGCGAAGGATACATCTTCCTGGGATGGGGCGCGTCACCCGGAGGGCCCGCAGCATACCTGGCGGGAGCACCCATCACCATCACCAGAGACCTGGACCTGTACCAGGTCTGGAAGGAGAAGGGCGTATTCACAGTGACGGTCCATGCAGATGACGACCTCACATACACAGGATACGAAGGGGCAACAATTCAGGTACAGCTGCCAGCCATGGCCAGAGAGGGATACGCCCTGAAGGGATGGACAACGTTCTATGGCTCCCTGATCGTCCAATATCCCGCTCCCGGGGATGCGGAGGCCACATCCGACGTGGACTTCTACCCCGTTTGGGAGGAGATCGAGACAATTACCGTCCTCATCCATATGGCAGGCACAGAAATCCTGTCCGAGACACTCTACGCCGGCGAACCCCTGGAGCTGCCGGAATCCCTGGGGAAGAAGGATGGTAAGACCCACTTAGGCTGGACCGTGAACAGCGACGGTACGGGAAGGTTCTTCTCCGTGGATTCCACGATCTATCCCGCCGAATCATTGGAGCTCTTCGTGTTCTGGTCGGAACCGGACATCGTAAGGATAACATTCATGGACGAAGGAACGGTCATCTCGACGGTCAACGTCGTCGGAGGCACTGCCTACGAGCTGTCAAGGGTAGATGTCCCCGAAAGGACCGGATACAAACTTGTTGGTTGGAGCGCGGACTCCCTCTCACCCGACGCCGAGTACATGATCTACGACAGTATCTCTGTCACTGAGAACATGTCCCTCCATACCATCTGGGAGAAGCTGCTGTCCGTATCTTTCCATCTAGATGACGGCACGAAGATCGTCTATGTCGAGACTGGATCGGATATCCCTCTGGGAACGGCCGAGAAGGAAGGGTATAACTTCAAAGGCTGGACCCAGAGCGGGAACGACTCTCTCCTAAACGGGACCATTGCCGTGTACAAGAATATGGATCTGTATCCAGAGTGGGAGAAGAGAACGACCACGATCGTTGTACCCGCAGATGACCGCGATGGGACCGACAACAGCGGGACATTGGAACCCTCAACCTCCGATGGCGGGGTCAGCTTCACTACAATAGGGATAGTAGGGGCCACGATCGCGGCCCTCGTAGCAGTCTCCCTGTTCGTGGCGAGGAGATCCTGAGCAAACGGCAGCAGGCTGCCGCCTTAATCGGCCGGGGATGCGACCGACAGCGCATACCCGGCCGATACACAGTGGATCCGGTTGTGCCGGACAATAATATCTCTGAGGCAACAGAAACCGACGATTCAAACCAACATCTATTGCAATAAAAGAGAGAGGCTCGATGCATTGCACCACATGTGGTCTGATGATCGGGGCAATATGGAGTATTTAACCTCAGGAATTGTTATACGCGCTCCTTGCCGGGCGATTCTAAGAATATCCTGGCACTTTCAGACATTATAGACCTTCAGCAAGACTGCGAACAGATGCACTTTAATACTCTTGGATATATATTCCAAATTGAGCCGACAATCCTCGGAATAGGGAATTAGGGGCCTGAAAACGAGAAATGACGGTAAATGCGATGAAGGGTACGCCAGACCCGTATTAGGGGCGAGGTCTGACATGAGTTCCAACGATTTTCGACATCACCTTCGCAGGAAGGCAGCCTGGGCTCGGTCCCGCTAGTTGCAAAAAAAGGAGAAATGAATTATGAACTCAAAAGGAAAGACATTCCTGGCCGCCTTGGTCGTCCTGGCCATGGCGTTCGCCGTCTTCTCCGCCGTTCTGCCCGCCAATGATGCGGATGAGGGGATCACAATAGCTCCCCTCGACAGGGACGCGTATCTCTGGAATATACATCCCGTCAGCGAGTTGATCGGTGAGGATTTCGGCTTCACACTTGTGAGTCACGACAAATACACATACGACGTGAAGGTCTCGGGAACCGTGCTCTGGTACGACGACCTCGGCATGTTCGAGCCCGGAGATGAGTACAGGCACTATGATTTCGGATACTTCATCCCCATCCACATAGCTCTGCCCTCATCCTATTCATTCGACGATGTCACGGCCACACTCACCACCATAACATACAGCTATCAGTACGACACCCCCGTGACCGACCCCAACTTTGCTCTGATCCTCGAGCCCGCCAACGACTACGTCCTGACGATCGGTGACAACATCGATGGTGCCGTATACACGTTCAAGCTCTCGAACGTGCACTACGACATCCACTACCAGCCCACCGGAGAGTACATCGAGGACGTATCCGAATACAAGGGCGTAATCCACGGATTCGCGGACAAGTATACCGACGACATCTTCGTCGTAGCCTACTTCGCCTATAATGCAGTTCCACCTACAGCGGAGGTTTTCTACCTTGGAGCGGATCCTGAGAGCAAGGGTCAGGCTGTTGGTTATATCCCCATCAACAACCACGATAAAGAAATAGAGTACCTAATTTGGACTCCATATGATGAACTCGATCCTGACCACCTCTATGGAGACGGGTACTACAGGGTCGTCATCCATGACAATGGATGGGAGGATAGATCCGTCCTTCTACAGAAGGGCGTGGTAGAGGACGCGATCTTCGTCGATGCCGTCAACGGGGACGACAAGAATGACGGAACTAAGGCATCCCCTGTGAAGACCATCGAGAAGGCTATCGAGCTCCTCGGCGAGGATGTCAACAAGATCGTCCTCCTGAGCGACTACACAGCGGAGGGCGACATCATCGAGCTCTCCGAACTGACCGTCGATCTGAACGGAAACAACTTCACTGTCGCCAGGCCGGTGGCCATCGCCGAAGACAAGATCGTCACCATCGTGGACTCCGCCAAGAAGAAGGGCGCCATGTACATCGGAAAGGACGGCTTCGGAGACGTCGCCCTCTTCAACATGGGCACCATCACAGTAGACGGCGCGGCCGTCTACGCTGATATCCTCCACGTAGCA
>Ga0310786_10001022_pt1 | contig 44889 bp, 28 predicted proteins | sample AusTroGonzalo_MG_FD_203881 | JGI IMG/M metagenome (GOLD analysis project Ga0310786, IMG submission 203881) | Bovine rumen microbial communities from tropical cattle in Woodstock, Queensland, Australia - Gonzalo_03 (v2) (version 2) | ecosystem: Host-associated > Mammals > Digestive system >...
TCGATCATTTCCATTAATTTCCGAGATTTATTTTCATCCATTTTTCTGCAAAAAAATTTTCCACTGGAAATAATCGCCGCAAAATCAGATTCATTCAAAATACGAGGCAAATTCTCTTTCGGATACTTTGGGGACCAATCAATATAGCGTAAATTATTCGACACAATATTTTCTTTCAGAGGACTATTATATACAAGCGTCTGAAAAAAAGCTTCATCACTGCAGAAACTATTGGAAAAGCATTCTAAGTACCAATGATTATTTTCCAAGAAATTCAATATATACTGCACCATTGACGAATGCAGAGACCACCATTGAGACCCTTTGCAATATACAATCTCTTTGGGCAGTCCTTTCCTTAAGGGAACGAACTTCTGAACTTTCCTTTGCACCTTTATCACGTTCCGGCAGACAAAATCACCCCACTTTTTTCGTCTGGAGAGGAAATTTTCCAACCCGTAGATTTTTTCACGCCACTCATATTCCGACGAATTCGGCAGCTTCGCTATGTAATTTCGGCAATTGTTTTCAAAGAACGAATCAAATTCTTTGTTTGTCGAACAGAATGCGTCCGTACCAGACACCAAATGGTAGTATGCGAAGTCATTCGCACCTTGAGCGGTTTTCAGCAATTCAAGCGTCGCCCACACCATATTATTCCCGCCCCAGTTACAGGCTTTTCGATCTTGCAAAAAAAATACCTGGGGAACATCGGACACCATTTCCTTGAACGGATTCAAATCAACACGCTTGTCTACATGGATAAAAAAATAGTGGCTAGGGCATTGAAGGCGCGTTAGAAGGTGCCTCAACAAAATCGGCTGGTTATGTACCAAAAGGAGAAAAGCATGTTTTCTCATCGCACTATCCGTTTTTTACATACGAAGCCACGCCCCTCATATACGCATAAAGACCTATTTTGCGGACTACTGGGACAATCCTTCGGAAATAATCCGGAATAAACCTGAACAAGAGGCGGTTGTGCCAATATTCGATATGCTTCGCCCGATATCGGCCAAACCCGTTATCAATCAGCAGGCCCTCACCTTGCAAAGCAACGGAGAGGCGACACAGCAAAGCTTCTCTTGACGTCGCCTTAATCAACGAATTCGCGCTAAAGGTATAATTGTATATGACCGCATCCGAATATTCGATGTGTTTTGCAAGCAAGGCCGCATTGGTACTAAACCACACATCATTACTCCAGCGGGACTCCTGAAAAGAAATCTTATTTTCTTTTATGAATTCGTTACGATAGAACTTCGCCCACGGGGCGTTCCGACGGAAGCGGATATAATTATAATCCCCCGACGACTTGGCCATATCGTATACCGTATTCGCCTTATGGGGCTTCGAATCTTCTTCCAAGGTTTTCGAATCGACATACCTTATTTTAAAGAAGACAAGGTCCGCTTGGGAATCCTTCCATTTATCCAGCTGTTCATTAAAAGCGTCTGTAACGAAAAAATCATCGCAATCCGCAAAGACAAGCCATTTACCTTCGGCCAAGCCCATTCCTACGTTTCTGGCATGCCCTGCACCTAAGCCCGTCTTGTCAAAGACCACTCGAACATTGGGTTCATTTAATCCCGGGAACGTATCAAAATCCACCTGGTCGCTATTGTCATCGACAACAATTACCTGCAGGTCATCTCGCACAGGCAAAGACTCTAAACAGCGCTTCAGCAGTTCAGAACTGTTCTTATGCGGTATTACAATAGAATAATTATACATCTACACTTCAAAGGAGGACTTTTGCGGCAATATGGAATCAAATGCATCTATAACACGCTTTTTAAGGGAATCGAAATCCATATCCGGATCGCTATCGTTCAAGCAAACCATAGGAGCTTTCTTGCCACGAATCAATTCTTCAACCTGTGCAATAGAACCATCGTTTATCTCAACGAATTGCCCGCGTTTTTTACAAGGAACAAATTCGCCAGAAGCATATTGCCAATACCGGAACACCCAATTTGTCAAATCGTCCTTGGCACGGAACTTATGGGTCGTCGTCAAGGACAGTTCGGAATCCACCTTGGACCATACCTCGTCAAAGGCCTTTTTGTTGTAGGCTATCGGCAAATGGTCGTCGTAAAATCCCGTAAATTGGCCCCACGGATAGAGCGCGATATTTCGATAAAGATCCGCACCATACTTCAAGGAATAATATTTTCCAAAATGCTTTTTAACGCATGTCCGCTTGTCAAAGAAACGATTCACCACAGCCATGTCGTTCGACCGGAAATAATAAAGGTCTTCCCCATTCGGAATCAACGAATTGAAGACGGCCCGATCACAAGGCAAATCGCCCCTAAAGAAAAACTCAGGTTTCAACCGCTGCAAGATGAACATGTCGTCGTTGAAAAAAACAAATTTATCCGACAAATCCTTGATTCGATGCATGTTCAGCTCTAAGGGATTGCAACTAAAAACGGGAAGAACTTCTTGCGGCAAAAAATCAGAATGCTTGACGATATTTAGCTTGGAGTGATTCTCATTCAGGAACGACGGCAGATGCCCCCACGTAACCAGATGGATTTTCCTTACCCAAGGAGTAAAATTTTCAACCGCTCGAAACCAATACTTCAAATTATCCCAATCGCGATAGCGATTGACACTCCCTTTCTGAGCGTTCGGGTCCCATTTGGCCTTTTCTTCTAGCCATTTCGGGTCGTTTCCGTCAACCCACAGAATAACAAAATCAATTACATCTTTCATTTTACAGCCACTGGTTCAGAATAAGCGATGTATATGGATATGTATCATGATAGCCATTGAAGATAAACATATAATACCAGTACCAAATATAAAAGCTCATTCCCAAAACTCCGGTCACCTTTCGCCAAGTCTTATTCAAATGAGCGCATACAAAAGGCAACGCAAATATCTGGGTGATTACGAAATAGTTCATAATACGTTCAGCGTCATTGCCAATAATCTCACGCGCCTGGGTAGCAACAACCATCACAATCAAAGAGAACGCTAGATATATCGTTTCCTTTCTAAAATACCTTTTCCTATAGTAAAAGAAAATCATTGGCATGGGCAATGTAATTAGGAATTTCGTAATAAAAAAACCATGGGTACTATCTTTAAAATAATGCGCATAGTCGGCATTCAGGCCTATTGTCGCCAACACCACATCCACCGATTTCTGGACCAACAAGGCCATGACAATTCCCATAATCACCATGGACCACATCATTTTATACGACTGGGTTCTTCTAAGAAAAATGAACAGGGGATAGATAACAAAAGCCACAAATGCGGATATATGGAAGGTACAAGCAAACGCGACAACGATCAAGAAGGGCAGCAATTTACGCTTATACGCATAGGTACAGGCAAACAGGACTATTGCGCAAGCCGCACTTTGCCTCATTTGGTTTAACGAAATGTTGTAATATGAGAAATAATAAACAAAAAGCGCCAACCAAACAGGCATACGATCCCTAAACACAAGCAGAGCTTTCATCACGAAGAACATCTGCAAGGCCATCAGGACGCCAAAAAAAACATTATAACTATCTGTAAACCGGCTTACCAAATAATTCAAAAACAAATAACCCGGTTCCATGCGGATCATCCAAACGAGATCTATTTCTGAATACCACCTACTGTGATAGACATCTAAAAAGCAATCTTTACCATAAACCAAAACGTCCGTGCCAATGCAATCATCGCGCACACCGGCAATCAACGCCACTGGCAAAATGGAGAGCAGCACCAATAACCAACGTTGCTTAGCATCACTGATCCTAGATGCTTTATAAAAAAACAGCGTTGACAGGGCGAATATGAATAGATAGATAAACAAATTTACAACTCTTTCAGATAAGCGGGAATCGACCTGCTTTGATACTTTCTAAGGAACAAATTCTTGAATTCTCCTCTGGCAGCACAATCAAATACAATCGAATCGATTTTCTTCCCGTAATCCGAAGGCGACTCGGCAAGCAGCATAAAGTCCGAGAAATCCTTCGAAATACCTTCAAAGGCGAAATCATTCCCGACGACAGGCGTTCCGCACGCAAGGGACTCAACCACTTTCACCTTTACTCCGGCTCCGGAAAAAATCGGAGAAATCACGGCCTTGCTATTCGCAATGATATCATACGGATTATCGACAAATCCCAAATACTCCACGTTCGGCAAGCTTTCAACATACTTTTTGAAATCATCCGGCAAGCCGATTCCGATAATCGCATATTTTTCCGTCTTCGGCCGACTTGAATAGACGTTGTCAAAATACCATTTCAGTCCATCAAAATTGTCAGGGCGTTTCCACTTTCCGAAAAAGACAAAACGGTCTTCAATCTTTTGAGGAACAGCCTTTACAATATTTTCGTCCAAATAGAAATTCGTATAGAGGGAGGGCAGCCCGTATGCGCTCTTCACCAGATCAACGTCTTTCTGGCTAAAAGTAAAGATGGTCAACTTGGGCATATGCATCAAGCGGCCTTCAGACTGTCTCACGAATTTTGCAACTAGGCCGCCATTATGCCCATAGCGTTCCGCCATAACGTCGTGCGACATCAAAACTTTTTTGGCATCAGGGAAATACTTGCCATACAAAAGCATCTGGCTATGGTCCAGGTACAGCAAGTCGTAGGAATTCTGCTTCCAAGCTTTTTTCAGGAAACGCAACAACCTGTAACTGAAACGAATCGAAAAAGTCGGGTGAAGTGTCGGATGTTTAAAACTATTCCAAAGCTTCACCAGCGTAGAATTCTTACAAACTTTCAGAACGCGAATATTTTCGTTCGGGCACACGTACTCTTTATCAAAGGAATACTTGTAATACACCAAATCTACTTGATTTTCCTTGGACAAATCCTCAAGCAACAATTTGGTGAATTTTTCTCCACCCGCCCTATCACTCGGCACATACGGCGTCAGAAACAATATTCGCATAAATACCTATTCGTGTGTTTTCCAATAGTTTTTATTCAAAGCGAATCGAATTCTATTCTTTTTGGACAGATTCTTATATCGAGCGCCAAGCTTGTTTGCCAAAAGCTTCGTCGCGCATTCAAGAACATAATAACATGCAGAGATAAAACGGCCCCGTTTCACCAACCGCCAAAGGATCCACTTGACCATCTTCATGCCTTCAGATGCCGCAGACACTCCAGCAAACAAATCGTCGTTCATCTTCATGAAGGCCGCAACATCAAAATTTCGGGTAAACTGCTGCTTTAAAGAATAATTGTGGGAATGATAAACTCCGGCGGTTCCCACATAAGCAATCTTGTATCCAGCAAAGATAAACTGGGCCGCGATTTTCATATCCTCATTCACCAGGATATCCTTGTCAAAGCCACCGATGGCATTGTACGCCGATCTCCGATAAGCAGAACAACAATCCGACGAGAAGAAAGTCTTTACGCCTAGGCGCGGCAAGTCTTCCTTGCTACGGACAAAAACATGTTCCGGATAGTTGAATTCGCGATTCAATTTTTCCGTCACGGGGGCATTGTCCCTTGCAATCTGCCTTCCGCTCGACATCGCAATTTTTTCATCGTCAGCAAAAGGCGCAATCAAGTTCGCGGCATAGTTTTCATCAACAGGCAAAGCGTCTTGCGTCAAGCAGAGGATGATATCGCCCGTCGTTTTTTGAAACGCCACATCACGGGTGCCACCATGATTAAAATTCCTACGTTCAACATTAAGGACCGTAACGCCCGCAAAAGACTTGGCGATTTCAACGGTCTTGTCCGTAGATTCAGAATCTATGACGACAATCTCGTTAAACTTTACCGTCTGGGACAGAAGCCTTTCAAGGAGAGCGCCGATAAAGCGCTCCGCATTCAACGTAGGAATAATGACACTCGCACTCATTCAAGGACCTTTCCGTCGCAATCCTTAAACCAATCCGCAAAAGCTTCTTCGAGAGAGTACTTCAACGGATACTTTTCCGACAAAGCCTTGCCACAGATATTAGTGCTAACCATCAGCTTTTTCACGCGGTCAGGGCAAATTCCCAAACCCAGTCCGCCTAGCATCCCGCCAACGCCAGCCGCAAACATCATGGGCTTTTTGGGGATATAGGGAACGCAACGTTTCATCTTCGTCGCCTTGAGCATCGCCTTGACAATCGTTTCGATCGTGGGGGCCGGATAAGAGCAGCAATTGTACAACTGGAACCTATCGGAGTCATTGGCCATCAACCACATTACGCGGACCAAATCCTTCACATAGATGTTCGCCTTAATCGTATCCTTGCGTCCAGCATAGGCAAAGCGGCGCTTTTTCAACCCCGCATACAGACGTGTCATGTTGCCATGTTCGCCCGTACCAAAGACAATCCCCGGTCGTGCGATAGACAGCTTCCGGTTCGGGTCGCCCGCAAGCCACGTCTGGTGTATTTTTTCAGCCACCAGCTTGGAAATGCCATACGGGGTATTAGGGGTAGGCAGAGTCTCTTCTGTCTTAACGTCTTCAGACGCACCATACGGAGCAATGCTACTGGTAAAAACAATGTTGTTGATACCATGGGCCTCTGCAAACGCGCAAACGTTTTCCGCCCCTTTGATATTCGTTTCAAAGTAAGCCTGGTCGGGATGTCCTGGAGTACGATGAACCGCAGCAAAATTAAAGATGATGGTATCCGAGCCGAAATCACCTTCTAGATTTATCGGATTACGCACATCAATCTTGCGTTCAAAAGCATTCGATTCATCAGCCAAAATATCGGCCACGTATACTTTCAATTCTGGAGCTGTTTCCTTCAGAAAAGAAACCAAATGCGAGCCAATAAAGCCCTTACCGCCAAAGATCACGACATTCTTACAAGCAAACATAATACCTGCTTCTTACTCTGCCTTGCCCTTACCGATGCTAGACACTTCGAAGCCAATCTTCCTCAGGGCGTCAGCATCCAGGATATTACGGCCATCGAATACGAAGGCGGGCTTAGCCATGCCCTTGTAGATGCGGTTCCAGTCGAGTTCGGCAAAGCACTTCCATTCGGTGCAGACCACCACGGCGTGAGCGCCTTCGGCAGCCTTGTACGGGTCTTCTTCGAACTGGACCTGGTCGAGCACGTCCTTCAAGTCGCGCTTGGCATCGGGGATGGCCTTCGGGTCGGTCACGACCGGCTGTGCATGTTCGGCAAGCAGGTCACGGACCACGAGGTTTGCAGGACTTTCACGCGTATCGCCGGTGTTCGCCTTGAAGGCGAAACCGAACACGGCAATCTTCTTGCTCGCAATCGTATTGAACATCGTTTCGAGCATGCGGTCCACCACGCGGTGAGTCTGCCACTCGTTGATCTTCACAACGCTTTCCCAGTAAGCGGCGACTTCCGGGAGTCCGTAGTAACCGCACAGGTACACGAGGTTCAAAATGTCTTTCTTGAAGCAGCTACCGCCAAAGCCGATAGAGGCCTTGAGGAACTTCGGGCCGATGCGGCGGTCCTTACCCATCACGTAGGCGACTTCGTCCACGTCGGCACCGGTCTTTTCGCAGAGGGCGCTGATGGAGTTGATAGAACTGATGCGCTGTGCCAGGAAGGCGTTCGCGGTGAGCTTCGTAAGTTCAGAGCTCCAGAGGTTCGTCGTAAGGATGCGGTCACGCGGCACCCAGTGGGCATAGACGTCTACCAGCTTCTGGCAGGCGGCGAGGCCCGATTCCGTCTGATGGCTACCGATAAGCACGCGGTCGGGCTCAAACAGGTCGTTGATGGCGGTGCCTTCGGCGAGGAACTCGGGATTCGAAAGCACTTCGAAGTGCAGGCCCTTGTCGTTGGAATTCAAGATGCGTTCCATCGCGGCAGCGGTACGAACAGGGAGCGTCGACTTTTCGACGATAATCTTGCCTTCGTCGGCGATTTCAAGGATATTGCGAGCCGTCTTTTCCCAGTACTGCAAGTCGGAAGCCTTGCCGGCGCCATGGCCGAAAGTCTTGGTCGGAGTATTCACGGAAACGAAGATGATGTCCGCTTCCTTGATGGCGGCGGGAATATCCGTGCTGAAGAACAGGTTGCGGCCGCGGGCGCGCTTGACCACGTCATCGAGGCCAGGTTCAAAAATCGGAAGGTTGTCGCTATTCCAAGCATCGATACGGGCCTGGTTGATATCGACTACGGTCACTTTCACATCGGGGCACTTGTCGGCGATAACAGTCATAGTGGGGCCACCGACGTAGCCTGCACCAATACAAAGAATCTTGGTATTGAAACTCATAGTATTCACAATTTAGCAAAAAGCGTTTTTCACGCCCACGCTACAAGGGGATACTAGGCCTTTTTACGCCGCGGCCTGCGCACGATGAACAGGCAGGCGCCTATAAGCACCAGCGCGACCGAAATGGCCTTGCCCATGGGGAAGGCTTCAGCAAATACGAGGGCGCCTGCCAGGGTCGGCACGGCGGCCCCTACGGCGGCACTGAACGGAATGATGAACAGCGCACGGCCGCGCGAAAAGGAAATCTGTGAATAGAGGAAGGCGATTCCGTAAGTCGCAATGTATCCGAGCGTCCTGAAATCGAGCAGGAGGTTTGCCACGGAGGACCATTCGATATGGTCCAAATCGAAGTCCATGGCGAGGCTCTTGTAGAACGCCGCCGAAAGACCGAAGCCCACGCCCATGATGAGCGAATCCACCATCTCGCGGTCCTTCACGAACAGGTGCGCAACAAGCGTCGCCAGGGAGAGCCCTCCCGCATACGCCCACAGCATTCCCACGTTCTGCACCGCGGTCGATTCGCCCAGATTCTCGACGGAATACAAAAGGCCCGCCACCACAAAACAGATGGCCACGACGATGCGCCTGGTCAAAGCTTCCTTGAGGATGCAGAATCCCATCAATGCGGTCAGCACCGGGTTCAAGACCATCATGGGCTGCACTTGCGAAAGGTCGTAACGCGCCATGGCAACATAGTAACCGATAGTCGCAAGGCCCGAACAGCAAATGCCAAGCCACCAGAATTTGTTCGTAATAACGCCTTTAAAGAACGCCCAAGGCCTGGACGTACCGCCGGTGCGCTTGCCGACCGTCGACACGCCGGACTTTTCCAGGATGTTTCCGCAGGCGAAAAGGAACGCCGGACCTATTGTGAGCAGCAAAAAGAGCATGGGCTAAAGACCGTCGTAAATCTCTTGGTAAATCCAGTAGTTGCCCATGACGCGCTTGACATAGTCGCGGGTTTCCCAGTAGCTGATTTCTTCGGCACGGACGTCCCAAGGCTTGCCCTCGCCGGCAGCCTGCCAGCGCTTGGTGGGTTTGGGGCCCGCATTGTAGTTACCGAGAACGTACATGTAGTCATCGCTGTATTCCGCCTTCAAATCCACCAAGTAGCGGATGCCCAGACGGATATTCATGTACGGGTTAAACAGCATCTGCGGATCGAACCATTCGGCGATATTTTCCTTGCCGGCGAGCATCTTGCCGGTAGCGGGCATAATCTGCAAGAGTCCGCAGGCCCCCACGGGCGAAGAAATCAGGAAGTTGAAAATCGATTCCTGGCGCATCACGCTGTACACGAAGAACGGATCGATGCGGTCACCGGAATGGAACTTGACCTGTTCGGTAAACGGAATCGGATACAGGTAATGCAGCACCGAAATCGGAGGCGACATAAGGCGGCGACGGTCGATGTTGTTCTGGAACTGGCGCGCCAGGCGGTAGCCGGCAGACGTCTCGCCCACTTCGTAGAAAAGCATGCCGTATTCGTACAGGAAGTCCAGGCGCCTGAAGTTCTTCTTGCGGGCTTCGTCATAAAGCGCGAAGGCTTCGTCGGTAAAGCCGTACAGGAACAGTTCGCGAATGCGCTTGTAACGCCGCGGATTGTACGTCGAGTCCGGTACGCCCACCTTCTGGCTGGCACGAATCCACGCAAGCGTTTCTTCGGGCGACATGGCTACACCATGCGCGAAGGGGACCTGCTTCGCATCCATCAGCTTGTTATCGACGAGCTTGGTACGAGAGCGGTGCGCGTAATAGGCCAGCGGGAAATCGCGGATGCAGTCCAGGTACGCTTCGCGGGCCAGGGAATCCTTGCCCAGCTTCAGGTAGGCATCGCCCAGGAACATGCGGGCGCCGCTACCGCTCCACAAGAACGGATCCTTCGTCGCATCGATAAAGGCGGCCACGGCCTCGTTCCATTTTTCCTGCTTGAAATAGATAAAGCCGATGCGGAACTTCGCCCATTGCCTCTTGATATTGTTCTTGAACTTCTTGTCGGCAAGCGTCCTGAAGCAGACAATGGCACTGTCGTACTGCTCCTTCTGTTCGTATTCGAAACCGCGCACCCAGAGGTTATTCGCGTTTTCCTTGCTGTAGCGGTTTACTTCCTGCAACAGCGAATCCATCGTCTTGATTTCTTTTGCGTACTTCTTTGCGTCATTGCGGTAAAGGCGAAGCGTAGACTGCATCCACAGCGGGCGCGCCTCGACCGAATCGAGCAGGTACTTGAACTGCGCAATCGATTCCTTTTCGCGCTTCAGGGAACGCAGGACCACCGCGCGCTTTTCCCATAGCATAATGCGCGTTCCCATATCGAGCGTACTCGGCGGAAGGAGTTTCTGCAGGGAATCTTCCGGAGGCGGGAGCGCCGTCTCTGGCTTCTTGGCCACCTGCAGGGAATCCAAAATGCGGATGGAGTCGAGCAAAGCAAGGCAATTCTCGATTTCATCTTTCGCGCAAGCCATCTTGGCATAAGCGACTTTTTCGGGCAGGCTTTCCGGAGCGCCCTTCACCTTGCGCAGCCTGCGGATGGCCGCAAAGGCAGAATCCTTATACACCGTAGCGCTCGTGAGCAACTGCATGTACAGGCGCTTCGCCTGCTTCAACTGCTTGAACTGTTCCAGGTATTCCGCATAGCGGTACTTGAGTGCCGCGGCATCGTCGCCCTTCGGGTACTTATCCAAAAACGCCTTCAGCGAGTCCGCATGCGCATGGTCCGTCAGCGTCGAATCCGCCATGGCGGCCTCTATGCGCATACGCGACGCCGACTTGTCGAATGCTGCATCGGTAGCAAACTTGGCGCCCAGTTCCAGCGTCTTGCGCATCTTCGCAAAATCGCCCTGCATAAAGCGGGCCTTTGCCATACGCAAGATGACGCTCTTTTCCAAGACAGAATCCCTCGAGCGGAGAGAATCGTACGCCGCATAGGCACTGTCCCACGATTCCGAATAGAAATACGCTGCCGCCACCGCAAAGTCACGGATGTTCTTCGGGAGCGTCGAATCGGCGGCCGCCTTGCGGGAACGTTCCGCACGCACCACCAAGTTCTGGAAATGCGCCGACGGAATCTTTTCCAATTCTTCATAAGGGTCCGGAGGGGTTAGCGGCATCGTCGCGATAAGGCTGTCCGTTGCCATCGCCGGAACAACATCCAAGGAACCCGCCCAGGAATTACAAACAAGTACGGAGATAAATAATACCGATAAAAAGCGCATAAACCTAACTCTGTTTTTCGCTGTCATCGCCCAGCAAACTAGATATTCCCAGGTCCTTGATCGCCTGCGCATACCGTGCTTTCAAATAGGCATTGACCGCTTCCGCGTCGTCCATCTTGAGAACGGTCAGGGCCGTCTCGCGGACATCTTCAAAGTTCATCGATCGAATAATCTTCTTCGTCGCCATCACGCTCCAAGGCGTCATGGAAAGTTCATCCACTCCAAGCCCCACCAGCAACAAGACGCTGAACGGGTCCGAACCCATTTCGCCGCAAACCGCCACGGGAATGCCCTGGCGATGCGCCGCCATCACGGTCTGGTAAATCATGCTGAGCACGGCCGGATGGTGCGGCTGGAACATGTCGGTAATCAATTCGTTGGTACGGTCCACCGCCAACGTAAATTGAATCAGGTCGTTCGTTCCGATGCTGAAGAAATCGACTTCCTTGGCGAGCTTGTCCACCTGCATCACCGCCGCCGGAACTTCAATCATCACGCCGACCTTCACGTCGGCCACTTCGTTCCCCTGGGCCACCAGTTCATCGCGGCAGCGTGCAATCAAAACCTTCGCCTTGCGGAGTTCCGCAAGTCCCGAAATCATCGGCAGCAAAATGCGCAGGTTTCCCTTCGTATTCGCCAAGAGCAAAGCGCGGAGCTGCGTGCAGAAAATCTCTTCGCGGTCCAGGCACACGCGGATGCTGCGCCATCCCATAAAGGGGTTCGCCTCGTTCGACGCGGTAATACCGGAAACCAATTTGTCGCCGCCAGCGTCGAGCGTACGGATGGTCACCGGGCACGGCGCCATCGTTTCAAGAATTTGTCTGTAAGCTTCCCGCTGTTCTTCTTCACTCGGAGGGTCCTTACGGAAGAAGAGGAACTCCGAACGGTACAGGCCGATGCCCGTCGCACCGAAGTCCATCACCTTCTCGGATTCGGTCGGCAATTCGATATTCGCATGCAAGGTGATGTACTTGCCGTCGCGCGTCATCGGTTCCAAGCGGCGCATCGTGAACAATTCACGGCGTTGGCGTTCGAACACTTCCTGGCGTTCATGGAACCGGCGGATATCGTCTTCGTTCGGGTTCACGATGACCATGCCACCCGAACCATCCACGATCAACGTATCTTCGGGTTTGATCAATGCCGCGATATTGCGAAGGCCCGACACGGCCGGAATCTGCAGCGAGCGCGCCAGAATGGCCACGTGGCTCGTTCGACCACCCGTATCCATGGCAAGGGCGCTTGCCTGGCCCGGTTTCACCGACATCAAGAAGCTCGGCAAGAATTCGTGCGCCACGAGGACAGCACCGGCTTCGGTACCGACATCCTCAAGTACCGGTCCGGAATCTTCCATCGCCCCCATGAGGCGGTTATACAAATCGCGCAAGTCCGCCGCCTTGTCGCGCATGGCGGGCGAATCGATCTTTTCGAACTTGTCGATGTAGTTCCCTAGCACCACATGCACGGCCCAGCGGGCGTTCTTGTGGTCTTTCTTGATCATGTCCAGAATTCCGCCCACGAGGCCCGGGTCCTGGAGGATCATCAAATGGGATGCAAAAATCAAGCTATCGCGAAGACCCGTGCGGTTTTCCGATATTTCTTTGATCTTGTTAATTTCTGCGATGGTCTTGTTCACCGCCTTCAAGAAGAGCTGTTCTTCGGCAGCAATACGGCTTTCGGGGAGGGATTCCTCAACAACAGAAATTTCCCGGTTAACAACTGGGAACGCCTTCCCCATGGCAAAGCCGGGAGAGGCCGGAACGCCAACCAGTACGGTACGTTCAGCCTGGCTCTTCGTTGAACTTGTCATTGAAAAGCTTTTCCAACTTCTGGACGACTTCTTCTTCGTCCTCGCCGTCCACTTCGAACTTCACTTCGGATCCCAGCGGAATGGCAAGCATCATCACGTTCAAGATACTCTTGGCATTCGCCTTCGACCCTTCATAAACAATGGAGACATCACTCTTGGCCGGGCCGGTGATATCCACAATCATCCCAGCAGGCCGAGCATGAATACCCAGTTTGTTAGTGACTGTAAGCGTTTTCGCTATCATTCTATCCTCAGAAAAAGTCCACGTTCACGTCAAGGCCGTCATGGAGGATCACCCTGAAGAGGCTATCCGCGGAATGCACGGTCTTCACCAAGTCGTCGTGCAAAGTCTTGTCGTTCAGGAGCGTCCCGACCGTATTGTCCGTAGACTGCACCCTGGCGATCAGTTCATCCAGATGTTTCGTGACCCCTTCCAAGTCCGCAATAAGGCCGTTCGCATTTTCCATGACCTTGTCGGCACCGGCAAAGAGGTTATCCATCGGCGGCTTCACGTTATCCACCAGCTCGCCGACCTTAATCGTCACTTCGTTCAAACCGGCGAGGCTCTTCTTGAGCTGCGGGTCGGTAGAATTAACAAGGCTCATCAGGCGGTCTTCCAGGTTTTCCGCCTTGACCAACAGCGTATTAAACCTCTCCTGGAAGTCCGGACTGGCAATCGTCCCGTTCAGGGCGGCCTTCACCGATTCGAGAAGCACCTTCGTGCTGTCGCAGACTTCACCCGCGAGGCCCAGGGCCTCCGCAATACCGGCGTCGAACTGACCATCGATCGTATCGCCCGGCGTAAAATACTCCTGGAGGTCGCCCAAGATCATGCCGATCTGGCGTTCACCCATGATACCGATGTTCTGTACGCGGATTTCAGAATCCTTCGGGATTTTCACGTCGGTACGGAGGCGAACCGTCACCACCACGCGATGGCCGGCCAGTTCGATCTTTTCCACCTTGCCCAGCTTGACACCGTTCACCTTGACGGGGTCATCCAGCACCAGCGTGCTTACCTGGGTAAAGCGCAAATAAAAGTGATTGAATGTTTCGCGAGGATCTTTCTCATTCAGGAAAAACACTCCAAATACCAGAATGACGATGGCCAGAAGGACTACCAAGCCAACAGAAAAGTAAAGTGCCGAATTCTTTTTCATTCTAATACCAAATTAGCATATTCACGAAAAATCACCGGATAGCCAAATAAAAAAAACACGTTTTAAAGGCCAATTTGGCCCTTTTTACTCCTCTATCCTGACAATCGGGCTGTTGTTTTCAATTCCGTTCACGTGGCGGTCGAGCCAATCGCGCAAGAGCGCATCCCTTTCGGCAGGGGGAAGTTCGAACTTTTCACGGCCTTCCTTCTGCATATAAACGTCGAGGTACGTCATCAGCACGCCACCGGCCACGGAGACGTTCATCGATTCCGTAATGCCATACTGCGGCAGCTTGAATTCGTAGTCGGCATGGGCAAGCGTATCCGGGTGGTTCCCGTGGAACTCGCTACCGAGGTAAAAAGCGGTAGGCTGGCTCAGGTCCAGGTCCAGCACCGAATTCGTGGTGTTCGTGCTCGCGACAGCGATCTTGTAGCCCTTGGCGCGAAGTTTTTCCATGCAGAGCATCCTCTTCTTGTACAGGTAGAGGCTCATCCACTTGTAGCTACCCTTGAGGATGGACTTGTTCACGCTGTAGGCGTTGTCTTCTTCGATAATATGCACATCCTGCAGGCCGAACACTTCCGCCGTACGGATAACGGCAGAGATGTTGTGCGGGTCGAACAGGTCTTCCAGCACCATGCAGAAATGCCTGGTACGGCGGCTGACCACCTGCGTGAGCAATTCCTGGCGGCGTTCGGTGACGCGCGCAAGCAGGGATTCCAAAGTATCTTCCTTACTCATTTTACCATCCTCGGTTCTTCAAGCTTTAGCGGGGCGGGTGCCTCACGCTGTTTTTGCCTTTCCTTACGGAGCCTTTCGAAGTCCCCGAGTTTCCAGGGCGCCCCGTTTACCACATTTTCAAAGTCAATTACGTATTGTATGTTTTCTTGGGACTTGAGGGCCGCGCTCTTGAGCATCGGTTCCTTGTCACCGCTGAAATACTTACCCGACGATTTCTTGATATCGTTCACGATATAATCGATTTTTTCATTCACCACCTTCTTGAACACGTTCATCTGCATGATGGAATTCAAGATGGAATTGGCCGGGAAGACAACCGCCGTCAGTTTGTACCTAAGTTCTTTCCTAGACACTTCGTCCATGTCCAAGAAGGCTATCGCCGAACCGTGCAAAGACCAGCGCAAAACTTTCGCATGCCCATAACCAAAGAACAAGTTCCTAAGCCCTAGCTTTTGCCCGGCACTATCCTGCAGCGCCCAGTAGAACTCGCCCGAAAGACTACGCCCGTTGCTGCCTTCGAAAAAGCGACGGTTCCGGCTCGTGTAATCAAGCTTGTAGTTCGAATTCAGATAGGCGTTGATGAGCTGTGCCGTAAAGGGCATGTTGTCGAAAAGGTAACTGATGACATCGGCACCGAGAGGGAGCGTCCCTTTGTTCACGTAGATGGCGCGGTAAGGGCGGCCCAAGCGCGCAAAGATTTCCGTCGCCATCGGTTGGCGCAAATCGGCAGGGAAACCGCGCTTCACGATTTCTCGATACACGCCGCAATAGTCGTCGTTGTACTTGACCTTCGGCCAGGGCTTGAAATCGGCTTCGGTGCAAAAGTCGTAACGGATGCCGAGGCACTTGTCTACGCCGGAACAAAGACTGCGCACATCGTCTTCCTTGCCCGCCAACTGCGAAAGCTTGAGAGCACGCATCCGCGCCTTGGCAACAGAATCCTGGTGTGCGGCCATCTGTTCGGCCTTGGAACGCGATTCGGGCGTGGCGGCATAGACCTTTCCACAGGCGAATACAGCGAAGAGCACCGCAAAGACAAGCTCCCCTATGTATAGCCTTCCCATACGCATCTTAAGATTACCTGAAGTCCAGGCTGTCCAGCGGGACAACCGTAAACGGGCCCAACTTTTCCAACTTGGCGACCGGTCCGACTACGGAGATCGTCATCTTGGACTTGTCAAAATACTTGGCGACCATCGCCTTCACCTGTTCCGCCGTCACCGCGTTGACCTCGTTCACGAAGTCCACGTAGTGGCTCTGCTTCTTGCCGAGGAGTTCGTCCTTCGCAAAAATCTGGGCGGTAGCCTCGGGAGAATCAAACAAGCTGGGCAAGCTTTCCACGATAGCCTTCTTCGCCTGTTCCAGTTCTTCGGCAGTGGGGCCGTCTTTCGCCAGCTTTTCCACTTCCTCGAAGATGAGCTTTAGCGCATAGTCGGCCGATTCGACCTTCGTCTGTAACGCAATCGTCGTCATCGCCGTATCGCGGTAATCGTTGCCCGCGGTACTGTATATGCTGTACGCAAGGCCTTCGTCACTGCGCACGCGGTTCATGAGCCTGCTCGTAAAGCTTCCGCCACCGAGGATAAAGCTCGCCACCGCGGTCGGGTAGTAATCCGGATGCGGGCGCTTGACAAACGGCTGGCTCATCGAGATGTTCGCCTGGGAAATATCCTTGTCCACGACATAGATTCCGGGCTTCCTGATGAACGAGAGCGGTTGCGGTGCAGGCTTCGCCGTCTTGGGTGTGGCAACCTTCCAGCCCGCAAAGAATTCCTTCAGCTGCGTCACCGCGGAATCGCGGTCCACGTCACCGGAAAGCGCAAACACGATACGGCCCGAAGAATAGACGCCTTCGGCAAGGCGCTTCACGTCGTCCACAGAGACCTTCTTGTATTCGTCGGCGGTAGCATCCCAAAGCCTTGCGTTCGGTGCGTAGTTCACCTTCGACTTGAGGGCCGACAGAACCTTCGCCGGAGTATCGTAACGGCGTTCATAGGCGGTGACGTAGTTCGCCTTCATAATCTCGAGCTGGTCCTTGTCGAACGCAGGAGCGGTCAAGACCTTCTTCGCAAGGTCGAGCATCGACGTATAATCCTTCGACAGGCAGTTGATGCCGAACGAAGCGAGGAACGTCCCTGCGCTCGTCGAAAGCGATGCGCTGATAAATTCGAGGGAGTCGTCCAAGGCGTTTGCGGTCATTCCACCGCCGGCGCCACGGCGGAACATCGAGCCGATCATCTCGGAGGCCGCTTCGTCCTTCACCGTCGCAGGGAGGTTCGATTCTTCGAAATAGACCGTCAAGTTCACCAGCGGCAAGCTGCGGTCACTCACGACATAGCCCGAAATTCCTTCCGCAATCTGCACGCGGTAATCCGCAGGAATCGGTGCCACGTAGCGGTACTCGGGGAACACGACGTCCTTGTAGCTTGCAGGGACAGACGGAGCCTCGGCAGCGGGCTTTACGGCAGGCTCTGCCGCAGGTACGCTCTGCACGGCAGCTTCCGTTTCCGGAGCCGGCGCAGACGAACAGGCGGCGAGCACGCCACCCAAAAGAACAGGTAGAAATTTGCGAACGTTAGGCATTTTAGGGAAATATAGATATTATAGGGACTGCCAGGAAAGCGGCACACTCCAATTTGGAATAGCGACAGCAAAAAATTTTTGCCCCGATACCGAAAAAAGCCCTATATTGTCTATAGAGCCTTTCCGGTGGATCATTAAGCGGCATCGCACGGCGAGCCGACCGTCTCCAAGAGAGACACACCCACCCGAAAGGCTTTTTTTATTGTCTCGGAACGCCCCGAAAAAAAAAAGGCTACGAGAACCTTCCGATCATGTTCTTACGGCGGCGGCCACGCTCCGACACGACCGCTTCTACCAGGAACAACAGCGCCGCAAGCGCGAGGAAAATCTGGTAGCGGTCCTGATAATTCTCCATGCGGTCGCTCGCATGTTCCTTCTTTTCGAGGCCCGCAATTTCGGTCAACACCTTCTGCAGCTGGAATTCACCCGGACTTGCATAAAAATACAGACCGCCGGTCACGCTCGCAATCTCTTGCAAAGTTCCTTCTTCCAAGCGCGTCGTCACGATATTGCCCTGCACGTCTTTCTTGTACGCGACTTCGCCGTTACGCGTCTTTACCGGGATAGGCACGCCCTCGCGGGAACCGATACCCACCGTATAGATGCGGATTCCCATCTCAGCGGCTTCCTTCGCGGCATTCACGGCGGCATCTTCAAGTTCTTCGCCATCACTCATCAAAACCATCACGGAGTACTGCCCGGCGCCTCCGGAATTCTTGAACAGGCTCATTCCCTTGCGGATTGCCTGTTCCAGGTTCGTACCCGGCATGAGCCAGCCCGGATTCAGTTCCCGAAGCATCATCTGCACGGTACCATAATCGAGCGTGAGCGGCACCATTACCTGGGCTTCGCCACTAAAGGCGACAAGACCAACGCGGTCGCCGGTAAGGCTTTCGAGGAACGCCGAAATCTCGTGGCGGCTACGTACGAGCCTGTTCGGCTTCACGTCTTCGGCCAGCATCGAAAGCGAGATATCTTGCAAGAGCACCAGGTCTAGCCCGCGGCGCTCGACGTGTTCCATCTTGCGGCCCCACTGCGGGCGGGCCAACGCCACGAACAAAAACGCCATGGCAAGCAAGAGCAGCAACACCTTCGTGAGGCGCCTCCACAGCGAAACGCTCGTCGAAAGCTTGGGCAACATCGAAAGCGATACGAAACGGGCGGCCAGCTTTTTACGACGGCGGTAAGCGTAATAGAACAAGAGGGCAAAAAGCGGCAGCGAGAACAGGCACCACAAAAAGTTCGGTTCAGCAAAACGCATATAGACCTCCAGCCCCTAGGGAATCCTTACGAACCGGGTGTTCGCAAGCAAAAGTTCAAGCAAAATGAGCAAGGCACCGGCCAACAGCCAGGGGTAGAACTTTTCCGCATAGCGAGCGTAAGCAATCGTCTCGATTTCCGACTTTTCGAGTTCGTCGATTTCGGCATAGATTTCTTCCAGCTGTTCCTTGTTTTCGGCGCGGTAGAACTTGCCTCCCGTCTTCTGGGCGACGGCGGCAAGCGTCGTCTCGTCGATACCCTCCTCGGGCGTAATATCGCGTTCACCCCAAGAGATTTCCCCAGTCCAGGGATTCTGTTGGAAAGCGAGGATCTTGCCGTTTTTCTTGCCCACGCCCACCGTATAGACCTTTATGCCGAGCGACTGGGCGACATCGGCGGCGCGTACGGGCGAAATGACGCTCGCGTTGTCACGGCCATCGGTCAGGAGCACGACGACGCGGGACTTCGCGTCGGATTTTTCCAGGCGCGCCAAGGCGTTCATGAGGCCGTCACCGATGGCGGTACGGCTTGCGATAATGGAATCGCGGGCCAGTTCGTCGGTCGCACCGAGGATTTCGAGAAGGCTCCCGTAATCAAGCGTAAGCGGGCACTGCGTCACGGCGCGGCTACCGAAAGCGGAAAGCCCTATGCGGTCGCTATGGCGCTTCTGGATGAACTCGGCGATGACCACCTGGGCGTACCCCATACGGCTATATTTCCAATAATCGCCAGACTTCAAGATGCGTTCGGCGTTCATCACCCCGAGTTTCGCCTGTTCGGCACGGGTCAACATATCTAGAGTCCCCATGGAACCGGACACGTCCAGCGCAAGCATGATATCGACGCCATCGGTATTGGTGTATTCCACCTCCATGGCGTTCTGCGGGCGCGCTAGCGCCACGATAAAGCAGCAAAGGGCCGCAAGGCGGAGCGCCGGCACGATATGCCTAAAACGCACCCTACGGCTCGGGAAAGCCTTTTTCGCGATGGAAAGGGCAGGGAACTTAATAGTACTCTTACGGCGCTGCTGGCGATACACATACAGCGCAATCAAAACGGGAACCAGGACAAACAGCCAAAAAGCTTCCGGATTCTGGAAATGAAGCGATCCTATATCCATGGCCCTGAATATACAAAAAACCGGAGCTCGAAAGCCCCGGTTTTTTGAAGAAAAACGAAGGATTTACTTTACATTGACAGAACGGATGTCGCTGCCGACCTTCACGAGGAACATACCCTTGTTCGGGAGGGTGATGCCCTGAGAGGCACTCGTAATCTTGCCAGAAGCAATCACCTTGCCCTGGACGCTCAGCACGGCGTAGTTGGAGCCGAGCTTAGCATTGAGGATCTGGACCGTGAGGCCGCTCGTTGCCACCTTGATGGTGCTGAGAGCATCGACCATCGCAATGGAGTACGTCGAGCTGGAAGAACCGCCGATATCGGCAGAAGAAGTAACGACGGTGGCAGAAGAGGTCGGAACGTATTCCGGAACCTTGATTCCGGTGATCAATTCCGGATCAATCAAGTTCTTGCTTGCATCGAGGAACCTGATGGACTTGATGGAAATGGAGCCGAAGCCACCCTTCGCATCCTTGACTTCCCACTTGAGGCCACGGACGCTCTTGAGGATGTCCTTGCTCTTGGGAGCATCTTCAACAGCCCAGCTCAGCACGTCGAACGGGTTTTCATCATCGTTCAGGCCGACAAAGCCAAACTTGCCATCCGATTCAAGATCGTAGAGGACCTTTTCGTAATTGGAGGAGTTCGGGACGTAAATACCCGGTTCGCCACCTTCCCTCGTGGTCGCACCATTGAGGATGGCCATACGGATGGGGCCCTGAACCTTGGATTCCACTTCGACATACCTGACGCCAAGAGCTGTGAAATCAACACCTTCCTTGTCGTTAGACTTGAAAGACATGGCGACACCGGCAGACGGATACTTGAGGGTACCGGCCTGTTCGGCTTCCTTGGACCATTCGGGTTCCGGACCGATTTCCATTCTAGCTTCGGCAGTGATAGCGCCGTTGAAGAGGAACAGCGGAGAAGAACCGGAGTCCGGAGCCATCTTGGTACCGATTCCGAGCTTGTCATGGTACACGCCCCAGTTCCAGAAACCGGAAACACCAACGGTAGAATCCTTCTTGGCCTGCTGGACACCATCCGGCATAGAAACGGAGCTAGCGAGGCTCTGATCCGGAGTGAACTTCGTGAACCCGGACATGTCATAGAAGTTGGGCATGTTACCCGTCATGAGGAGCAGGTAGAGGAGGTTGAGCGTTGCCGGGTAGTACTTTTCACCCTTGGCGTCGCCTTCACCGCATCCTTGAGCCCTTTCGCAGCTCTTCATATTGGCAAGAGCCTTATAGACGGTTTCCATAAAGGTCTTGGCTTCGTCACTGTCAACAGACGAAGCGGCGAGGCCCATACCGCCAGAGAACGTGGAAGACACGAAATTACGCTTCACGCTCGTCACAGCAGTACCATCGACCAAGTAACCGGAGTTAATTCCGCTCGCCGTACGGGTAGCAGGAATCATCCAATTGGCAACCTTCTTGTTGAAAGCCTGAGCCTTGGTATCACCATACCAATAGTAGGCCCAAGCCATACGCCACGGCGTACGGGCGGCATCATCATAGAAACCAGCCTGTTCGTCCTGCTGCACAGCGGCACTTGTCTTGGTCGGTTGATGGCTGTTCCAGTCGCACCAGTCCGGGACGAGACCGGTAGAGCTGTTCTGGCAAGCCGTCAAATCAGAGTAAGCCTGGGAGATAACGCTAGACCAGGAACCTCCGTTAACATCCTGGAAAAGCTGGAAGTTGGCCGTAGTCGCATAGCTCGGGTTGAACGCATCGTTCCACTGGTTACCCGGCTTAATCTTGTTGCTATTAATATCGTTAGAAGCAATCCAAGAAATCATCGTCTTGGCATCGTTCAGGTAGGAACCACCCCACTGCTTGGAAGCCATCACGAGAGCGAGAGCGGCATCAAAGTCGGCGTCAGAAGCCGTACCGCCCTGGGCACCATCACCCACGCGCCAGTTCATACCACCACCATTACCGGCAGCATTGGACTTCCAAGTACCATAAAGCTTGTCGAACACCGACTGGTCATCCATGTACACGGAAATCAGCATACCATAGGCAATACCTTCAGAAACGGTAGAGCCCGTTCCTTCAGGGGAAAGTACCCAGCCTCTGCTTTCGTCATACCAAGCCTTTTTCCACAAGGCATAGTGGTCCTTGATGACCTGGGTATCCGCAAACGGAATCGTATAGCCGTGGGGGCTCTTCATGTTTTGCGGGAACGGGAACGAGCCCGCCATAACCGCAGTCGCAGCCAACGCGACCGCACATGTCGTAATCTTCAGTAAAGATTTCATCTTCTTTTTCCTTCGTTTGTTATTTCCCACCCACTCTAAATATAATTGAACACAAAAAATATTGCACCCCATGCCATGTAATAATTCCGTTGCACACGGCCTAAAAACGCCAGTTCGTAAACAAAAAGTTTCAAAAGGAGGGGCCGCAAAGTGCCCTAAATCACACCTTTGCGACCGTCTGAGAAGCCTTGGCCTTCTTACGGCGGCGCATCCGCACCTTGAATTCCATATAAAGCGTGCTCACCGTATAGATGAACAGCATCAAAAGGAGCGTGTTTTTGGGGGTATTCAGATTGCAAATTCCCCAGGCGATCGTGATAATCGGCAAGTGGATGAGGTACGGGTAAAAACTCGCACGGCCCACCTTGCGCACAATGCCGATGCAGAAGAACCGCGCCATGAAGCCCTTGCCCGAAAGCAACGACAGTACGAACAAGCCGTACACGAGAATCGGGAAGCTATGATGGATAAAGTAATTCAAGCCGGGATTGTTGGACGGGCTCATCAGGAACAGGCTCCCGTAAAGGGCCGCCAAGAGCAGCGTCTGAGCTATACCGCTCACGTAATCACGCTTGAGGAAGTCGAAGAAGCCTTCTTTATACAAGCGGAAAATGACCATGCCAAAGAGGTATTCAAACACGCGTACCGGCGCAAACATGTGGAAGAAGCGGTACTTGGCCGCATAGCCGTCGAACCAGAGGTCGCCCGTCACGCCGAACAGCACCGCCCAGACAATACCCGGAATAAACACCGCTCCGAACAAGATCCAGAGCGTACGATTGTTCTGGCGGAACAGCCAGCGGCTGAACCACGGCGTAATCGCATAGCACAGGAAAAAGCTCGTGAGCGACCAAGAGGGCTCGTTCAGCTTCATTCCCAAATCGGGTACGATGGACCACAAAAGCGACAGGTGCAAGAGCAGGCTACGCCACGGATGCGCCATGGCGGCAAGACCCTTCGAGGCGCAGTCGCCGATTTCGCCAAACGACGGCAGGTGCGTATACCCGCTGAACTTGAAGACGAGTACCACGAACATGAGGAGCGTCATGAAGAAGTGGAGGCGGTAAAGCTTCGCGATGCGGGCGAACATGAACGGGATGACGGGAATGCGACGTTCCGGATCGCTGAACTTGCTGGCGAACAGGAACCCGGCAAACACGTAGAAAATGCCCGCCGCAAAGGCAGGAGCGTCGATAATGGGCATCAGCCACTTGAAATCGGCCATGTAGGCTAGCGCACTCGAACTGCCCAGGTGGAGCATCACGATATTGATGCTCGCCAACAGGCGAAGCCCGTCAATCGCCGGGAAGTAGTTCGCCTTCTGAGCCTGGGTTTTATCGTTCATTCCTGCCACGGCGAACAAATCTAGAAAAAAAAGGCCTCCGGGCGAACCGGAGACCTTCTGCGGTGTTTTGGATTAGGATACTTTGAAAACCCTAGCGAGCCACGCGGACGCTCTGCAGCTGGCCGTTAGCACGGTTGCGCAGGTAGTAGATGCCCGAATTCTTCACAGCGCTAGAGGACTTGAGGATTTCGGCAGCGGCATCGAAGCCGTAGGCAGAAAGCACGCCCAAGTTGACGCCCTGCTGGTCAAAGACGTAGTAGTCCTGGAGGGTATTGGTTTCGAACTTGACGTCGTTTGCAATCGAGAGCGGACCGGCATCGCCCTTCACGAAGTTGATGTAGTCAATATCGAAGTATTCCTTCGTCACATCCATACGGAGGATATGCTTACCGGCCGGGAGGGTCACCTTCTGACTCACTTCAGCGAAGTCATCAAAGCTAGAGCCCTCGACAGTGAATTCACCAATAGACTGTCCATCGATAGAGAGGGTGAAGGTACCTGTGCCATTGGAGGCTACAGAAGCAATGGCCGTGTACTCGCCCGCTTCGGCAATGTTGATTGTCCATTCAAGCCAGTCACCAGTGTTATTGTAACCAATTACCTTACCGGTCGCCTTTTCATAGATATCGACGCCAGTGCCCTTGCGGTAATCGGAATCACCCTTGTTTTCGCCATCATCGCCATAAGAAGCGTTGCTTGTACCATCTTCGTTCTTGCCCTTGCCCGGGATATCGAAGTCTTCGACTTCAAGCTTACCCGGAACAGCGATCGGCTGGCCCTTGAACGGTTCCTGCGGTTCGGGGTCGACCGGAGTCACTTCACCAGTGGCAAGACCAGTGGTATTCACGCCCTTGTTGCTTGCAAGGTATTCCTTCAGCCAAGTCATGGCCGGACGGTCCTTTTCATCCTTAATGATACCAGAGGTACCGCTATTCCATGTTGCACCATAGATATAGCCCCAAAGGGTAATACCGGCAACATGTTCATTTTCCATGAAGTAGGAAATCTGTTCCTGGTAGCACTGCTTCTGGGTATTGTCATTATCTGTAAAAATATCGTATTCACTAATGAACATCGGCATCTGGGTCTTGTTCCAGATTTCTTCAAGAACACTCTTCAAGGTATTGATGCTCAAGCAGGAGCCGCCACCACCGGTACCACCCTGGCCACCGCCCTGGCTCATCATGTCGTGAGCCTGCAAGCCGTAAGCGTCAACCGGAGCACCGCCCTTCTTGATCTTGTTGATCAAGTCGATACCTTCGTTTTTCTGCCACTGCACAGTGTTATAGTCGTTATAGATAAGGATGGCATCCGGCCAACGTTCACGGGCCATCTTGAATGCGGTCACCACGAATTCATAGTTGCCGTTATCGCCACCGAGAGCCGGGATAATGTTGTTGCCACTACCGTAACCGGAGTGATAGCTACCGCCAGACTTAATAGCTTCATTCACCACGTCGATCATTTCGAGGTCGGGGTAATGCTCCTTGACGGCATCGAACCAAGCGGTAATCGCTTTCTTGGTTTCATCGGTGCTAAGGCCATTCAACCAGTTCGGGTACTGGGAACCCCACACGAGAGCGTGGAACTTGAAATGGCCACCGTTGTTCTTTGCCCAGTTATAGGCAGCATCGCAGCCAGACCAGTTGTAACGGCCGCGGGTTCCTTCAATGGAAGCCCACTTACATTCGTTTTCGGCGGTAATCTGGTTCCACAACTTCGTAAAGTCGCTGCGAACCTGGCCGCGAGTCGTAATGTTACCGACGAACTTGGCAGCACCGTCGGCCAGGCCAGGACCGGCGAAAGATAAACTCGACGCGGCTAACACCATCGCCAAGGTTTTCGTTGCTGTTGAGAAAATCTTTTTCATATCCACATCCTTATTTATTGTTTGTGGCCAACACATCCCATGTGGCCTACTATAAAACTATCTCAACCACGCATCCATCTCTCACCCACCGCAAATCATTCCATTGACACATTGTCCATAACCAAAAGTTTACAATAGGGCTTTTTTGGCCGTTTTCCCGTGCAAAAAACCGTGATTTTTCCCCAAAAAAAACTTTTCATCTCCGTTCGGACAGGCCTATTTTCGGCAAATCCATGTCTTTCTTGCAATTAGATTATTTCTTACACACTAAGACCATTTTTGAACGCATTTAAAGCATCTAAATCTACAATTTCTTCATTTTTTTACACATCATCCATTGCGTTCCGCACGAAAAAAGGTTACATTATGGGTACACAAAGTGTTTAGGTATAAAAAAGGAGCCAATATGCATCTTTCGAAACTCATAGGTGTCAGCAGCGTTATCGCGCTGTCCAGTTCCATGGCGTTCGCCTGGAGCATTTCCGGCACCGTCCAGTCCGCCGGTTCGGGCAGAGCCCTCGCTGGCGTAACCATCAACTCTTTTAATTATGCAGGCATCGCGGCAACGTCTGCCGAAGACGGCTCGTTCAGCATCAACAGCGACGAAATGGGCGGCCTGTTCGGCATCGCCGGCGCAAAGATGTCCGCAAACATCCGCGGCGGTATTTTCTCGCTTGATGGCGTGAACGCCCACCAGCTCAAGATTTCCGCAATCAACGCTCTCGGCAAGGTTACCTTCCAGCGTTCCTTCTACGAAATCAGCGGTTCCGTGAGCATCGACCTCTCCAAGGCCGTCGGCCAGAGCGCGAGCTTCCTGCGCGTCACCGCGGACGGTTCCTCGCAGACCTACATCGTAAAGGGCAAGAACGCCCTCCTCAAGGAAGGCGATCCGCTGCCGTCTCTCATGTTCGCGTTGGAAGGCTACAAGAGCCTCTCTTACACGATGTCCGCAGAAGTTGAAACGGGCGTCATCATCAAGATGGAACGCGCTTCTGCTAACCCGACCGATACCACCACAACTCCGCCGGAACAGAGCTCTTCTAGCGTCGTCGCGCCGCCGCAGTCCAGCGCCGACGTGGTAGCATCCTCCGCCAGCGACGAACCGATTAAGGTCGACTGCTCCGGCAAGACCGCAAAGGCAGGCGACCAGAACATGAGCGTGACTGTCGATGGCAAGAAGCGCACCTTCATCATGCACGTGCCGAGCGCCTACAAGGGCGACAAGCCGGTTCCGCTGGTTGTTGACTACCACCCGATTGGTGGATCCGGTTCCCAACAGGAAAGTGGCACGACCTACAAGGCTCAGACCGACCCCGAAGGCGTCATCTCGCTGTACCCGGATGGCACGGCCAAGGGCGGTGGCGGCATGATGGGCAACATGCCCGGTTGGAACGTGGGTCCCTGCTGCTCCAACGATGACGACATCAAGTTCTCTCGCGAAATGATCAACGCCGTCAAGGAAATCGCCTGTATCGACCCGCAGCGCATCTATGCGACCGGTTTCTCGATGGGTGGCGGTATGAGTAACCACGTGGCCTGCTTCATGTCCGACGTCTACGCCGCAGTTGCTCCTGCCGGCATGGACTTGAACAAGACGAACAGCGCCCAGTGCAATCCGGAACGTCCGATTTCCGTCATCAACTTCCGCGGCACCAACGACGGCACCTGCCGTTACGAAGGTGGCGATAGCGGCTTCAACGACGGTTTGAACTTCCTCGGCGCTCAGGGCACCTTCAAGTTCTGGGCCGAAAAGAACGGTTGCGAAGGCTCTCCGACCAAGAACTCCAACAACTGCGACGAATACTCCAACTGTAAGGACGGCGTGAAGGTCGTGCTCTGCACCAAGCAGAACGGTGGCCACGAACAGGGCGACGGCAAGGTCGGCTGGCCGTTCCTGAAGCAGTTCACGCTGCCTGCCAGCTTCGTGAAGTAAGTTTACTTCATATTCTCTCCCCCAGGCGTCCTCTTCCAGGACGCCTTTCTTATTTCGGTGCACACTCCCAAACCGAAAACGCCTCCAAGAAAAAACGCTCCGGTATTTCCGGAGCGCTATTTGATTGGATGCGGAGTTCTTTTTTAGGAATTACAAAGCCTTCATTTTGACGAGTTTGCTTGCGGAGCCGCAACGGACTTGAGCCAAGTAAATTCCGGGTTTCAGCGAACTGAATTCTACGACACCAGGACCCGTACCGGCCTTCTTTGCAACCAGATGTCCGTTAATATCGTAGAGTACCGCCGTAAAATTGTTTCCCATAGGCACGTCAACCATGAAGGCAATCGATGCGTGCGCCATACGAATTTCGCGTACCGAAAGCATGGAAACGTCCGTATGGGCGGACATGATGGAAGTCGCATCGGCCTTGATTTCGTACCAGTCGACATTCATCAGGTACATATCGCCACCGTTATAGGTAAACACGAGCTTCTGTTCGCCTGCAGCTAAATCAAGTGAGCCCTTGGTTTCGTACCAATCGTTCCAGCCGTCCGTCTTCGAGGGGTCAACGGTAATGGAGCCGAGCACCTTCCCCGCCGTATCCGTCACGGTAATGGTACTTTCTTCTTCGGAGGCCGTCGCCACACGGGCCGTAAGCGTGTACGTCCCTGCCGACGGAATTTTCACCAGGTAGCTGGACCAGTCACCGTCATTGATCCAACCGAGGTTCGGCACGCCGCTCTCGTCGGGTTCAATCTGCACGCCGTCCATCGCCACGTAGCTTTCGGCCTCGATTTTGCCCGGCACTTCTACCGGCTCGTACGGCTGGTTCGTGAGTTTCAGGTTGCCGTCGAATTCATAGACCTTGCCGGGAACCGTCGTCGTCGTGAAGGTATTCGTCCCGTTCACGATATTGAGCGTCTGGCCTACATCGGACTTAATGGAAAGGTACGTGAGTTTGCCGCCCTTCCAGGCCATGGAATCAATTTCGAAACCGCCGCGAGCACGAATGCCCTTCACGCTTCCGTTCGCCCACTGTGACGGGAGCGCCGGGAGGATCTGAATCCTGTTGTTATGGCTCTGCAAAAGCATTTCGTTCACGCCGGAGACGGCACCGAAGTTACCGTCAATCTGGAACGGCGGATGCGCATCGAAGAGGTTGTTGTACGTCTTGCTCGGCGTGAGGAGCATGCGGATCATTTTGTAAGCATGGTCGCCGTCGTGCATGCGGGCCCAGAAGTTGATTTTCCAAGCGAGGGACCAACCGGTCGCATCGTCGCCGCGCTGTTCCAAAGTGACGCGGGCACCCTTGATCAAATCGGGCGTTTCTTCCGGCGTAATCTGGGCGCTCGGGAAAAGGCCGTACAGGTGGGAAATGTGGCGGTTATGGTTGCTCGGATCGTCCCAATCCTGGAGCCATTCCGTAATCTGCCCGTACTTGCCCGTCTTCGTCGGCGGCAGGCGTTTGACCGTCGCTTCCATCTTGGCACGAACATCTTCATCGACGCCCAAAATCTTGGACGCCTCGATGGTGTAGTTCAATACGTCACGGATAATCTGGTTGTCCATCGTGGGGCCAAAGCAGACGTTGATACCGCCGTGATCGTTTTCCGGAGAATCGCTCGGCGCCGTCACCAAATACTTGTTGCCCGTTTCCGGTTCCTCCACGAGGCTGTTCACGAAAAAGAGGGCGGCACCCTTCATCGTCGAATAGACATCTTGCAGGTACGCCTTGTCGGTCGGGTTAAAGAGGAAATGTTCCCAGAGGTGCGTGCTGAGCCAGCCGGCACCGCTCGGCCACAATCCCCAGGCGCCATCGATCGGAGCGGAGCGGTTCCAGAGGTCGGTATTGTGGTGTTCCACCCAGCCTTCATCGACGCCCCAATGCACCTTGGCGGTCTTTTCGCCCTGCGGCACCATCGCCTTGATCTTGTCGATGAGCGGCCAGACGCATTCGCCGAGGTTGGCCGTTTCAACCGGCCAATAGTTCATTTCGAGGTTGATGTTCGTGGTGTACTTGCTGCCCCAAATCGGGTTCGTGTCCTTGTTCCAGATGCCTTGCAGGTTGGCCGGTTGCCCGCCCTTGCGGGAACTTGCGATGAGCAAGTAACGGCCATACTGGTAATGGAGTTCCACGAGGGAGGGATCGTTCGTAGAATTGAAGTTCTTCACGCGGGTGCTAGTGATGTCACTGGCGCTCTTGTCGGCTTCGCCCAAGTTGAGGCTCACGCGGTTGAAAATCGTCTGGTAGTCTTTCAAATGCGCCGCAAGCAAATCTTCATAGGACTTGCCCTTGACCTTGCTCATGATTTCGGCAGCGATAGCCCCCGGGTCTCCGGAGACATCGTTATAAGCCTTGAAGTTCGTCGCAGTCGTGAGCACAAGCGTTGCAGAGTTCGCGCCTTCAACGTTGATGTTCCCGTTTGCGACAGAGACCGTACCGCCATCCGTAAAGACGTTCAGGCGGTTCTGGAACTTGATGGAATTGACGGTCACATCGTAGATGAGCGTATTGCCATCGTTGCTCATGCGCTTGTTGTTATGCGGAGTCGTCATCGTTGCGCCGAAGCTCACCGAACCGTTCTTGTCGGCGGAGAGGTGCACCACGATTACATGGTCCGGGTAGCTTGCGAAATATTCACGCGTGTGCTTGACACCGCTGTGCGTATAAGTCGTCTTCGCGATAGCCGTCTTCAAATCGAGTTCACGGCGGTAATTTGAAGAACCGCTATGAGACGTAGAAATAATGAGGTCACCCACCGGCTGGAAGCTGGCAGGACCCGGGCCAATCATGTACTGGTTCACGATGGATTCGGCCGTCTTGTAGTCGCCGCGGAACATGGCGTCACGGGCATCCTTCAAGTGGCTTGCCGCTCCCTGCTTGTTGTTATCTCCGGGGCCGCCCGACCAGACGGTACTTTCGTTGAGGCCGATGTAATCCTTAGTGACTCCACCATAAATGAGACCACCCATGTAGCCGTTGCCAATCGGCAAAGCGTTCGTAAACTCGCTGCCTGCATCGCTGTCGTACCAAAGGACAAGCGGATTTTCGCCAGCCATCGCCGTCACGGAAATAACGCAGGCGAGTGCTGCAACCGTTCTTAGGACAGGTTTAAAAAAATGCATACCATACCTCTGAAGAATGCCACCGGTAACGTGCGGTTTTGATCCGCATGATACCGATGGCTGGGTGTGAATAGAATTTTCTACTTCTTAACTGTTATCCGAAACGTCTGTCCACCGGCTTTCGCCTTGACCAGGTAGATGCCAGAACGTTCGACGACACCGAGGGTTCTTTCGTGAAGGTCTTCGACTCCGCGAGTTTTGAAAGACGCCACAAGCTTACCCTGGGCATTGAATACCCTGTATTCGCGAGTCTCTACCGACGGAGCCACATGCAAAGCGGGCTTGGTATTGCGCAGCGTCTGTTCCGTATCTTCCGTCTTTTCCGTCGGATCTTCCTTCACGTCGTTCGTGTAGATGTCCTTCGGATAGGTCGCATCCACGAGGCTTGTCTCGAGGTTCTTGAAACCGAGATTCGCAAGCGGTGTCGGGTCGTTCAGCTTTTGGCGAATCGGGGCGAGGCGGAACTTATGCGAATACGTATTCCTCGAGAACAGGCGGTAGGCATCGAGCGGTTCGGCGCCCCAGGAGTTGATGCCACCGAGGCCCATCTGGTGCAGGTCCACACGAAGGATGATATCCTTGTTGCGTTTGAGTTCCCACGGGAGCTTCACGTCGGAAAGCTGTTCCGGAGAGTAGTGCTGGGCGCTGAACTCCATACGCGGAGAGCCGACAATCAGGAGGCCCTTGCCCGCATCGTTCGTGAGGGCGGCCCACTTCACGTCGGTGCGCTGGCCGGTTTCGCCGATTTCCATGTACATGACCGTCATGGAGTCGGCATAGGTGCCGTACATGCCCATAAAGCTTCCGCGGTTGCGACCGATGTAGTTTTCGTCGGGACCGCGACCGAAGTAGCGGACTCTTTCAAAGCCGCCCGGCACGGTGAACAGCGTACCGATATTCGGGATGTAGCTCTTGCTTCCGTCCGGAGTGAACGAGTATTCCACAATGATGTCGCCGCTACCGTAAATGGTGTACGTCATGGTCATGCGTGAAGAACCGACCTGCGGGAGACCAATCTGGAACGTCACCTGCGTTTCTTGTGCAGAGACTTCCTTCACTTCAGCGCTGCTTACGGTGCGCTTCGCACCCGCCTGGCGCCATTCACCATGCCCCTTTTCCATATTGAAGCCCTTGTCGTTATCGGTCGGGGCGCGCCAGAAGTTGGGAATGCCGCCGTTCTTGATAATCGTATCGCCGTCCAAGACGTAGCTTGCAATCGTCGCCGTCTTCTGATCGATGCGGACCTTGAAATCGTCCCCTTCGACGGTGAATTCGTCTGTGCCGCGGGTCACGCGATGGCCCGGCAGAGAGCTGATGTCGATTTTCGGAGAAGCCGCCTGGCCCACGTTGATGGCAAACTGTTCGTGGCTGACGCTGAAGCCCGTTTTGGCCCAGAGGTAATCTTTCTTGAGGCGGAAATCGATATCGAGGTGATATTCGGAGCCGTTCTTGAATTCGATTTTCGGCATCTCGATAGAGACTTCCTTCTTCTGGTTCGGGCCGATATTCAGCTGGGAACCGTCAATCTTGCCTTCCTTGATGACCTTGCCGTCTTCCTTGATCTGCCAGAATCCATTGAGGTAGTCGCCAATGTTCAAGAAGAGGAATCGGCTTTCGACTTCAATTTTGCCCTTGGAGGCATCCACGTTCTTCACGCGAATCTGGCTATACTGGTACTTGACCTCCCAAATTTCGGGCTGGAGCGCTCTATCCGGGAACACGAGGCCGTTCGCGCAGAAGTTATCGTCGTTCTGCCAGTCGCCCCACATGCCACCGAATTCCCAATACGGAGTGCCCTTGTGGTGCAGGCCCTGGTCGATGAAGTCCCAGATGAAGCCGCCGAACGCACGCGGATTGCGGTAGAAGGCGTCCATGTATTCCTGCAAATCGCCCACGGAGTTACCCATGGCATGTTCGTATTCGCAGAGCATCACGGGCTTGTTGGCATCGTTATAACCGTTGATGTAGTCGTAACCCCAGTACATCTGGCTCGTCACGTCGGCATTGTTGTTGTCGCCTTCGTAATGCACATAGCGCGTAGAGTCAATCTGGTGGGCGCGTTCACGTTCAGAGGCGAACACGTTGCCGTTACCGGCTTCGTTACCCAGCGACCAGAGGATAATGCAGGGGTGGTTCTTGTCGCGCTGCACCATGGTATTCAGGCGGTCCACTACCGGAGCGCGCCAGTCGTCACTGTTCTTCGGCAAATCGTTATTCGCACCGTGGCTTTCGACATTCGCTTCGTCAATCACATAAATGCCGTACTTATCGCAAAGGTCATACATCACCGGATTATTCGGGTAATGCGACATGCGGAGCGCATTGATGTTGAAACGCTTCATGAGGATGATGTCTTTTTCCATGCGTTCGTAGGTCACTGCACGGCCATTATCCGGATCGAGTTCATGGCGGTTCACACCATGGAACTTCACCGGCATGCCGTTCACGAACAGGCGCGGGGCACCGTTATCCTTCTTGATTTCGACCTTGCGGAAGCCAATCTTGTTACTTTCAACCTGGAGGATTTTGCCGGAGCCGTCCTTGATGACAAGCACAGCGGAATAAAGGTTCGGGGTTTCGGCAGACCAGCGGTCCGGTTTAGTGAGCGGGAGTTCAAAATGCACGCTCTTTTCACCGCCGTTGGCACCGATTCCCGAGACCTTCTGGGAGCTGGGGGCAATGACCTCGGCACCCTTGTCGTTATAGAGAGAGAGTTCTACCGTATACTCACCGGATTCCTTGCCCGTGGAGTTGTAAATCCACGCAGTCGTCTTGAGGAGACCATCCTGGTAGTTGTTGGTGAGCGTTGCGTCAATCTGGAAATCCTGAATATGTACTTCGGGAACCGCGTAGATGTACACATCGCGCATAATGCCCGAAAGGCGAATGAAGTCCTGGTCTTCGAGCCAGCTACCGTCGCACCAACGGAACACTTGGACAGAGACGTTATTTTCGCCCTTGCGCAAGTACTTGTTGATATCGAATTCATGACCGGTGAAGCTGTCTTCGGCGTAACCGACGTAGTTGCCGTTCACCCACACGTAATAAGCCGATTCGACGCCTTCGAAGTGCAAGCGAATTCTCTTGCCGTCCCACTTTTCGGGAACGGTGAAAGTACGGCGGTAATGGCCGACCGGGTTGAAATCTGTCGGAGCGCCCGGAGCGGAAACCCTGTTGTTCTGTGCCCATGGATAAACGACGTTCGTGTAAATCGGATGGTCATAACCGTGCAACTGCCAGGAGCTCGGTACCGGAAGGTCATCCCAGCCGGATACATCGTAGTTGTCTTTGTAGAAGTCGTTATTGCGCTGACTCGGTTTTTCGACATGGTAGAATTTCCATGTACCCGAAAGCGTCTGGTACCATTCGGAGGCATGACGATCGCCCTTCACGGCTTCTTCCACCGTCGTGTACGGCATCGAAGTCACGTGCGGGGTAAGCGCGTTCACCGCGAAGATGCGCGGTTTTCCGTTCCATTCGTCATTAGGCTGAGCCCATGCTGCGGCACAGGCGACAAGGCCGATAAGGCCCGTTGCAGTTAAGAACTTCTTCATAACATCCTCATATATTACACCTATAACAAAAAATACCCCTTTTTAAGGGGTATTTAAATAGAGCTAAACTAGGTTTCGTGGATATATTGTCAAAGGGTAAACGGCGTTATTTCACCATCACGCGCATGGTCTTTGCAAACCCTACAGCACGCACAACATAAGCGCCCTTGGCAAAGCCCGCCTGCTTCAGAGCATCGGAGAGGTTTGCGCCAACGTGGTCGATGCGTCCCAGGAACTTGCCCGTCGCACCAAATACATTGTACGAAATATCCTGCCGTACCACGAAGTGCATATCGCGCGCCGAAGCCCCAATAGAGATGGGTTTAGCCGGATCGGTAAACTGGAGCCAGTCCACATTCAGGAAGGCGCCCGTAATCAGGAGCTTGAGCACATGCTCGCCCTTCGTGAGTTCAACGGAGCCAAGGTCAACGACCTTATACGTCGTCCATACGGAATCAATCTTTTCAATCGGAAGCGATTCCGTTATTTCCTTGTCGTCCACAAACAGCTGCAAAGCAGAAGCGTCAGATGCAGTCGCCACGTTTGCCGTAATATCATACTTCGCATCGGCAGAGACATTGATGGTGTATTCCACCCATTCGTCTTCCTGCGTGTAGCCGATGGCATAGCCCGTGCAGGCAGCATCGCCGCACTTGGAATCGTCAATAGCGACAATGTCCACTTCGTCTTCGCGGTAGGCACCACCCTGGTTCTCGCGGTCATTATCGTAGAAGGCCTTGTTGTGTCCGCCTACGTCGTAGTTTTCGGCTTCGATCTTACCCGGGATAGTTGCCGGCTTATCGTTGTAGGCCGTCTGCGGAATAGCGGTCTTTTCACTTTCCATGTACCAGTAATCGAAATCGAATCCGCCCTGTTTGACGACAAAGAACAAGTCGTCGACACCGGCCGCGTCCGTCACATCAAAAGCATTTTCTTCCCACTTGGAGCTTGCGGGAACATTAATGGATGCCAAGAGTGCACCCGTTTCGGAGCCCGCATGAACTTCGAGCTTACCGCCGTTGCCCTTGGTGCAAATGATAATGCGGTCGGCACCATCGCCCATGTCCACGGAACGCACCTTCGTGTAGAAATTGGTTCCCATGTTGGTGAGGTAAACCGCACCGTTTTCTGATGCCACGTGGTTGATGATGGTATAGTTACCACCTTCGGGGTCACGGGGCTTATCAATGCTCATGTTGCCCACCCAAGACTTCGTCTCGGCTTCAACGCGGACGAACGGATCCAAGTTCTTGACCGGCTTCACGACGCCGTTGTTCGTCGGCTTGATGGTCGGAATCGTACCGTCTTCATTCCAAGTGAATTCTTCGATTGCGGTAGAACGGCTGTAACCGCCGCCGCTCGCATTTTTCTGATTGTGGTAGAAGAAGAAGCTACGGCCCTTGAAATCGATGATACCGCAGTGGTTCGTAAATGCGGCACCCTGGCCCGGTTCCATAATGAGGCCGCCCCAAGTCCACGGACCCGTCGGAGAATCACTCGTAGAGTATGAAATGCGTTCGCCACCATTGCCCGTACCGTGAGAAGCGTAAAGCATGTAATACTTGTTGTTGCGCTTGTGGATCCACGGGCCTTCGGTATAGACGGAGTTTCCGTTCGGCGAAAAACCGCGGCTCATGTCGGTCACGTGAATCTCGCCATCAAATTCAATCATGTTCTCTTTGAGCTTGGCCCAATAGAGCTTCGGGTTACCCCAGTAGAGGTAAGCCTGGCCGTCATCGTCAATCCATACGGTCGGATCGATGTAGTCCCAGTTCGGGCCGGCAAGGTGCTGACCGTTACGGGCATCCTTGAACGGGCCTTCGGGCTTATCGGCCACGGCCACGTTGATGGCGCGGCCACCGCGGGTCGATTCCACGGTCACGTAGTAGTAATACTTGCCATTGCGACGGACTACCTGAGCGGCCCAGTCACCGTTCTTCTTGGCGTTGCCACCAAAGCTTTCGTTCGAAAGGATAAGCGTTCCCTTGTCGGTCCAGTTCACCATATCCGTGGTGCAGGAGACGCGCCAGCCGTGCATCGTAAAGAAGTGGCCGCCTTCATCGTTACCGGTATACACGCAGACCGTGTCGCCAAAGACGACCGGAGCCGGGTCCGGGGAATAATATGTCTGGATGATCGGATTTTCGGCCATGGCGACCGTGCAGAGCCCGAAAGCGAGCAAAACCGACGACAATTTCAAGTTCTTTGCTATCCTCATTTTAACATCCCTTTCGCTAAAAAAAGCGTTTTTCCAACCCACCACGATAAAAATACCCCCAAAAATGGGGGATTTTTACCTCAGAAAGCCACTTCGCATGGACAAGTTATCAAGGGGCGGCCTACTTCACCTGCACCCGGAGCGCCTTGCCGAGCCCAGAACCGCGAACGATGTAGATCCCGTTCGCAAATCCGGCCTGTTTCAGGGATTCGCCCAGGTTCATGCCCCTGCTGTTTTCAACGCGCCCGAGGAGGCGGCCATTCGCGCCGTACACCTTGAGCGAGCGGTCCACATTCGGCATGAAGTTCACGTTGTATGCAACGCTCTTGATACCGGTGAGTTCTTCCTTCGTCAGCGCGAACTGGATCCAGTCGAGATTCACGTAGCTACCCGTAAACAAGATGCGCAGCACATGTTCACCCTTCTCCATTTCAGCGGTTTCCCCCTCCACAAACCCGTAGGTATTCCAGTCTTCGCCCTGCGGCACCACCACGGTATCGGTAATCGCCTTACCGTCCAGGAGCAGCATAAAGCTTCCGCCTTCAAGGCCGTTCGCGACATTCGCACGGAACTGGTACTTACCCGAAACAATCACGTTCACACTGTATTCGAGCCATTCACCGGATTGCGTGTAACCGATGGCGTAACCCTTACAGTCAACAGTGTTAAGCGTATCGGAGCAGCCGAGGCCCACGACATCGACGCCGTCTTCGCGGTAGACATTGCCTTCATTCACAAAGTCCTTGTCGTAGAATGAAACGCTCTGTCCGCCCAAGTCATAATCTTCCGCCTGGATAACGCCCGTGATGCTCAAGATGCTCTTGAAGGCTTCCTGAGAAACGGCACCGTTAAAGTCGGCAAGCGGAATAGAACTGATGCGTTCGCCAATGTTCTTGAATTCACCCTGCAAGCCCGCAGCTGCAGCCACGGATGCAATGTAGCCGTTGTTGTTTCTTTCGGTAAAGCTACCGGGCTGATTACGGCCAACGCCACTGGGAGCGTTCTGGTAGGAGTTATTTTCCACAGTGAAGCCGCTGGAGCCTTCGTCCAGGTAAATGGGCAACACCCAGTAATCGGACCACTTGGAGGCGCTGTAATCGTGGAGGTAGTTTTCCTTGATTTCGCTACCGGTTCCCTGGTTACTCAGGGTGTAAATCGGGCCGGAGTCGCAAAGCAAGCGAGAAATGTGGTGAATGTTGTTCTTGTTGATGTGGTTGTTGGTCATGGCAGTTTGGTCTTTGGTCCAGCCAAAGCCCACCGAAATGCCGGAATAGTACGTGTAAGATATTTCGTTGTTTTCAATGACCACATAGCGCGGGTAGCCAGCACCGATTGCCACGGCACCCTGGTGTTCGTTGGTCACGTTGGTCACGAGGTTGTTACGAATGGTATCGCGGGTACTGATTTCTTCTTTATCGCTCGGGTTATAAGCAATATGAATTTCGGTCGTGGAGTCCTGATAGAACTTGCCGAGCATAATACCAGCAGCGCCAATTTCATAGAACACGTTGCCTTCGATCACGTCGTCGTTGGTACCCGACACAAAGTCAAGGCCGGTTGCAGCCATTTGCGTGAAGGTACAATTCTTGACCAAAAGGTGATGGGCGTTTTCGACACGGAAACCAGCATCGGGGCGCCACAGCAAGAACTTGTTACTGTTCAGCTTTTCCCAGTTTCCGCGACCCGGATCCGCAAGGACATCCACATTGAAGTTACCCGCCTGCAAATCCAAGAAGCCTTCTTCGCTGGGGCGAGTGTAGTTGGAATGAGCAAAGATCAGGCCTTCGAAAGATATGTAGCCCACCTTGTTCTTGGTGTCTTTGCCTAAAACGCTGAACAAAGTATTGATGCGGGGAGCAACCACATTGGCCGTAGCCATGCTTTCACCGGTACGGGGCTTGTAGTAAAGCACATGTTCCTTTTCATCCAGGTACCATTCACCCGCAGCATCAAGCAAATCGTAGGAGTTTTCCAGATAGAAAACCTGCTGCTTGGGCGGGTTGCTCTGGAAAGCCGTACCGAGCATCGGGTATGCGCGATGGAACAGCTTGGTACGTTCAGGATCCTTGGGAATGAGTTTTGCAGTACCGCCGTTCACCTCGGCCTTTTCCAATCGCAAGATGCTTTCGGCCCAGGCGATCATCAAATGAATTTCAACATTTTCAATGTTCTTGATGTTCTTGACGTAGTCCGCAGAAACGTCAAAGGCGCGGCCCGAAGAGTCTACCTTCGTCAGGCGCACGAAATCGTGATCAAAGCCGCCGTCACCCTTGTCATTTGCAGCGATTACGTTGGGGAAGCAAGCGCGAACGGCCTTCTTTCCGTTCACGTACAGCTGGCGGAAATTGCCTTCGACGCCTTCGGCCTTCCAGATGTTGTTTGCTTCGTCATGGACGGACCAGCCGGTAATCGCCATACCGCCGGTAATAAGCGGTTGTTCGCCTTCGTAAGCTTTATAGCGCACGTAGTGGCCGTCTTTACCGCCGTCGCGTTCGTCAAAACCGATAGTTCCGGGCAACACGTAGGTGCCTTCGCGAAGAACCACTTCGATATCGCCTGTCATGGAACCGTTGATTGCACGCACGGCCTTCTGCGCCTGCGTAATCGTCTTGAAAGGGGCGTCTTTAGTGCCCTCGGCAGCATCGCTACCGGAAGGTGAAACGTAGAAAGTCGCCTGCGGGGCGGCAAAAGCCGCAGAAGCCATCAAAGTAGCTGCCCAAATGACCGATTTCTCGGCAAAAATCCTTACTCCCATAGTTATCCTCATACACGTTGTTGGCGTGATACCCTCAACAACAAGAAAAATACCCTCTATAAGGGGGTATTTCTAGGCCAACGGGCACATTTCCATTGATAAGTTGTCAACGAGCGAGGGCGTAAATTACTTTACTTGCACACGGAAAGCCGCCCCGGAACCGCGAACGAGGTACATCCCCCGCGCAAAACCGGCCTGACGCAGTTTTTCGGCCATTTTGCGGACGTTTCCCTGCAGCTCGACATTGCCGAGGAAACGGCCTGTCATGCTGAACACCTTGAAGGTTCCTTGCACATTGTATTGTAAATGTAAGTATTGAGCGATCGCCATCGAGGAATCGGCCACCGCGGCGGAATCCGTCATCGCCGTATCAGCCGGAACAGAATCCTTGACCGTCGAATCCGCGGGGATCGTATCGGCAGGCAACGTATCGCGTACCACGGCCACGGTATCGGCCCATGCCATACGCATGCGGTCCAAGCCCGACTGATTCACGATTTCAAGCTTAATATTCGCGCCTTCGCCGTTACGTTTTGTCATACTGTACCAGTCACCATCGCGCAGGCCCGGCCAATAGAAACTGCCCATTTCCCATTCGCGCAACTGGTCGCTCATGCCGCGGATATAGGCCGTGAAATAGTTGTTTGGCGGCTGGTTGTAATCCATGTAGTCGTAATGCACGCCGTTCTTTTCGCCAGGGCCCATCGCCCCGCCCCATTCCGTACAGACGGTGCGGTCCACATACTTACCTACCTTTCCCTTAAAGCTATTCTTCCAGCCTTCCTCGGTCGTGATGCTCATGTTCCAAAACGTGTATTCATGCACCGCGAAAAGACATCCTTCAAAACGCGGATCGTCGGCGATGTCGGGGACATTCCAGGCGAGTCCCGAGCCGTCGAGCAGAATATGGTCACGCGGTACGTTCGGGAATTTTTCCAACCATGTCGCATACAGGTTGCGCAGTTCGTCCTTGCTGTACATGTGCGGTTCGTTGAATATTTCAAAATAGGCGTTCGGGTGCTGGCCGTACTTTTCGACGAGCTTGCCCCACATTTTCCACCAGTCGTCCATATTCTTGGGGCCCGAAGGCTGCGCGGGGCCCCAATAGCCCATCACGAGGCGCCCACGTTTGAGTGCCACGTCCAACGCCCCCGAATACATGTCGAAAGCGTTGAGGATCGTCGGTTCGTTTACCGGCATGCGTACGCTGTTCGTGCCCAGCAGTTCCTGGAACTGCCCGATAACGCGCTCCGCCACTACAGAAGCCGACTGGTAATTATCCGAAAGGCTGAGTCCCGAAAGGACAAGCACGTCGGAGACGAAATTATCGCGTTTATCCGCCCAGTTGACACCGCGGAACTGACTCGTAACTGCAAGGGAATTGACGCAAAGCGCAAGCGCTGACGCCCAAATAAGTTTGGCTTTCATACAAACATCCTCATATTTACCAACAAAAAAATATGCTTTCCGCACCCAAAAAGAACTCCCTTTACGGGAGTTCTCGTTGACAAGTTATCAAAAGGCGATGCAAGCGGTTTAGCGGGTTTTTCGGAAAATCGTGGAGGCGTAGCTGTAGCCGTCGCGCTGGATTTTCAAGATGTACATCGCGTTCTTCATATCGGCAATATCGATGCCGAAGGAAGTTTGCCCAGCCGGCAATGCCTCCGTTTTCATAAGACGGCCATCCATCGCATAGATTCTTGCGGCAAATCCCTGCGAAAGTGCGGTACCTGCCTGAATCTGCAATTCGCCACCGGCAATACGCGCCTTCAAGTCAAAGCGAGCGGGCGCCTTCGCCACCATCTGCGTCGGTATGGTATCCTTCACTTCGGGCTTCGGCTTGTTGCGCAGCAGGCGTACGCTGTAAATGCCGCCCACCATGCCGGAACTTGCCGTAAACGAGATGCGCACAATCTTCTTACCCTTCACCATGCTGTCCGGAATCGGGTACATCACGTTCACGAATTCGTCCTTTTTCCAGCGGTTCGAAATCGTCTCGGTCGTAAGCTTCTCATCGTCGATATTGATGTCGAATATGCGGGTACAGCCTTCGTTACCCCAGTAACGTACCATGAGGCTTAAGGAATCTTCGCTGTTCGTCTCGAACTCGTAGCTGATAAGGCCACCGTCGCCGTCACTGCACTTGCCCGCATCGCGGTAGAATTCGCCCTGATGCGTGCCCGACGTAGAATTGCGTTCCTGCATTTTGTGGTCCGCTTCGGGCTGCTGTTCGCCCGGAGATACCTTGTCGACCGTTTTCTCGTCAAGCGCAAGCGCTTCGGCCTGTTCCTTCTGCAAGCGTTCCAGAACAGAGGGGTCCGTAAGCACCATCCAGTACATCATATAGCGCGCATCGTGCACTTCGTAGAAAGGCTCCAGCAGCAGGTTTGCATCTTTCTTGTTCGCGAACAGGTACGGCGCCTTAAAATGCATCGGCTCGCCCTTCACGGGCTCCACCTTCGAAGGAATGTCTTCTTTTTTGCTCGCAAGCATCGGGGCCTGATCAAGCGCCTGCAGCGCACCCGAAGCGATATGGCTCCAGCGGCCATCATCGGCAACGAGTCCCGCGAGGTTATCGGTCCCCGTCTTTGCAGAAAGCACAATCGGACCATGCAGCAGCGCCACGTAATCCTGGACGCCCGGCAAATCTTCCACATGCGTGTACATCGGGAACAGCACCTCGATCACGTCGCCCGATTTCCAGGACTTTCCTGCAGAAACGTAGCTGGACGGGTCCGACTTTTTCACGACGGTATCGCCATTCACGATGACCTTGAAAGCGCCTTCTTTCACCCAGTACGGATGGCGCACCTTGAAATCAAAGCTACCACTGCCCGTGACGGTAAACTTCGCCGATTCTCCCTTCGGGAAGTCCGTCTCCTGCTTGATTTTGACGCCCTTGTCTTTCCAGTTCAAGAGCGATGCCGCAAAGAGGTTCACGTAAAGGTCGCTGCCGTCTTTCGTGTAGATGAACTGCGAGTACTTCGCGGGGTTTTCCATGCCCGAGCCCACGCAGCACCACATGGCCGCATTCACCTTGGAATACACGCGGTAATGGCGGGGCCTTGCCGGTGTAAAGTACACGTAGCCGCCATGCGTGGGGTGGATTGTCGAAAGGATATGGTTGAAGAGGGCGCGTTCATAGAAATCCGCCTGCTTGGCGTCGTGATCCATGTTGAACAGGCGTTCCGTCAGCTTGAGCATATTGTAGGTATTGCACGATTCCGGTCCTTCACGTTCTTCAACGTATTTGCCGTGGTTGTTGAGCGCGGGGAAATGTTCCGAAATGCTGTTGCCGCCAATCGCGATGCTCCTCTTATTCACTACCGTATTCCAGAAGAACTCGGAGCCCTTCACGTACGTCTGATCGCCCGTGAGTTCGGCAATGCGCGCAAAGCCCACCACCTTCGGGACCTGCGTATTCGCATGCACGTTCGTGAGGTTGTCGTTGTTCGCCGCCATGGCATTCAAAAGCCACTTGTGCGACCAGCGCTTCGCCTCTTTCAGGTACTTCTCGTTCTTCGTCATCGCGTAAGCATCGGCATACACTTCGTCCATGCCGCCGTGTTCCGTACCGAGCATCGATTCCATTCCAGAATCGTTGAGCCCGCCCGTAATCGTGAGCCCCCAATCGCACAAAGCGAGGAACATCGTCTTTGCCTGTTCATAACCCGCATAGATGTAGGCGTCGCGAAGGCCCGCGAAAATCTTGTGAATGTTATACCACGGCACCCAATAGCCGTTCTGTGCGCCCGCATTACCGCTCTTGAACTTGAGCCACATCTGCTTTCCGTTCGGCACGCCGCTCAAGTATCCCTTGAAATTGGCGTCCTTGGAATTCTGGTCTTGAATCGTCTTGAGTTCGCTCAACACGTATTCCAAACGCTGCTTGATGAGTTCATCACCGCTGGCCGCATAATGCATGGCAAGCGCACTCAGGTAATGTCCCAGCACGTGCCCGTCGAGGCCCGCCCAGTTCGAGAACTTGGTCGCCTTGGGCCTCATGCCCGCCTCTTCGTAGAACGGGGCAATCAGCTTGTCCGTATCGTAGGCCAGCAACGTTTCTACGTTCAGGTCCTGCCTATCCTTAAGCGGGCCGCCAAGCAGTTGGACATCGCCCAGCGAGAACATGTCTTCGTAGAGGAGGTCTTGCGAGAATCCCTGCGTAAAAGCGCACCCCATTACGGCCAGGGAGATGCAAGCCAATCGTTTCATGTTAAATCCAAACATCTTGTACCATCCTTTCTAACCCCTAAACCACCATCCTAAAATTAAATCCGGCAAGGCGGATTTTTCGCTTGCCGGAACATATACTTTTGTCAAAATTTCAAAAGGGGTTCCGGCGCAGAGGCCGGAATGATAATTACGGTTTTACGGCGAAATCGCTGGGCTTGACGCCATAGAGCACGACGTCGTCAATCCAGAATTCCGTTTCGTCATAGGCGGCTATCGAGATGGTCGTCACCGCCTTGCTGATGACATCCCAACCGAGATTGCCATACAAATCGTCTCGCGGTTTAAAATTCGAAGGCGTTAGGCTCACGCGTTTCCACTTACCGCTCGTATCGAGCGTATCGTACGCCAAAGTCTTGCCTTCGGTATTTGAAGCGCCTAGAGTCTCGAAAGCAATGGAAATAACGCCTGTTCCGCGGGCATAGAATACGACAGAATCCATCGCCGACAAATCGCACGGAGTTTTTTCTTCGCAAACCCACGTTCCAAAGAAAGACCACTTGCCGAATACGGCAGAAGAAGTCCAATGCAAGGCCCTGCCTTTACGCCCCGCCCCCGCGCTGTCGATAAAGCTTTCCATCTTTTCATCAAGAGCCGGAACCGTCGTCACGCCGGAATCGGTCGAAGACATGTAACCGGTCACGGTAATGCCCAAATCGCCGATAAAGAACTCCTCATCGTCCGATTCAAAATCCAGCACCTTGACGGAATCCGGCTGGAAGGTGTAAACATACGTCGATGTTTTTTCGCCGGCATCAACCGCCGCCGCTTTTTCGACAACGCTATCGCCCACCGTGTAACGCAAGTCGTACTCAAACGGCGGTAGCGAATCCATTTCGTAAAAGCCTTCGCCATCGGTTTTGACAAGGCGGTCCGTACCGTACACCTGGACCCACGCAAAGTCAACGCTATCGGGCAAGTACACCTTACCGCGCAGGCTTCCCGTCTTCTCCATCACGAACTGCACGGAATCGCCTTCACGCACGTCCCCCGCAAGAATCTTTTTAAAGAGTCCTTCGCCCCGGTCTACAATCTCGAGAGTCGCAACGTCTACGGCAAGGCTATCGATGCGCAAACATCCCAGGGAATCCGCCACGAATTCTTCGTAGTACAGCTCCCCTGCAGAGCCGTCTTCAAAACTCTGGACGTAATCCACGGCTCGCATACGGGCGACGACGTTCGCAGCCGGCAGGGAATCTTCGTGTACGATCTGAATGACAAACGCGTTTTCGGTTTCCACCGTACTGATGCCCGCCACCTCTTTTTCGGAGCAGCCCCAAAGCGCAAAAACAGCGAGAAGTAAAAGCAACCGTTTCATCGTTTCACCCTCGCCTTTTCGCTTTGTTGACCCTTAGACACTTCGGCGACCGGGTAAAAGGCGAATACGAATTGCATTGCGCGGTTCGCATTTTTCACCTCGGCCACCCTTTTTTGCACCTGACGCCTGAATTCAAGCGTCATTTCGTTCAGTTCCGAAAAGCATTCATCGTCCACGCCCACCAACAGCGAAGAAAT